>Ga0209702_10005369_pt1 | contig 17535 bp, 5 predicted proteins | sample FRY01_FD_187210 | JGI IMG/M metagenome (GOLD analysis project Ga0209702, IMG submission 187210) | Freshwater microbial communities from Lake Fryxell liftoff mats and glacier meltwater in Antarctica - FRY-01 (SPAdes) (version 2) | ecosystem: Environmental > Aquatic > Freshwater > Ice > Glacier...
CAGGGACTTGTGAGCCTTTATGTGTTTAATCAAACCGAATTTAATTACCTAACTATATGAATTCATTAGCTACCCCCAAAAAAATGAAAAGTAACATGCCTTACGGCAGTTCTATTCAATCTAGGATACTCAATTTTCTACTATTATTAGGCTTTATCTTAGCTTCTCAAGCTATTATAGCGCAAACTACATATACAAGCGTAGGTACAGGAAATTGGTCAACTATGACTTGGTCTCCGGTCGGAACTCCCGGCCCGAGCGACAACGTTATTATCAATACTGCAGTAACTGCAAACGTTGCTGTCGTAGTCAATAACCTGACAGTTAATGTTACCTGGACTCTAACTCTAAACAATGCTGATTTTACCGTAAATGGAACAAGCAATGTTTCAGGAACAATCACTGATAACAATGTTGGAGGTTCCAATTGGTTTAAAGGTATATTAACAGTGAATCTTGGAGGTAGTTTCATCACCTCTGCGGCTGCTAGTAGCTACATTTTTGGGGGTGATATCATAAACAATGGTACTTTCAACAAAGCAAACACAGGTTCGTCAACTTTAGATGCGACAATGTCCATTTCAGGAAATAACTTGTTGACCTTTAACGGCGGAGTTGTAATAAGCAATGACGCTGTTGTAACTTCTACAGCTTCAGTGACCATGACAAATGGTTCATTAAATGGTTCAAACGCTGGTTCTAATTGGGTAAACGACGCAGGATCAACACTCAACTATAATAACTTAGTCGCTCCTATGGCTTCAGGTTTATTTAGTGCAACAGGAGCAGGTAATACTGTCAATTACAGTGGAGCTGCAAATCAAAATATAAGAGATGGGCAATATCATAATTTGGTGCTTACTGGCAGTAGTCCTAAAATAATGCCTGATGTTTCAATAGCGGGCAATTTAACACGTTCAGCAATTGCTATAACATTTAGTGGCTCTACCGTTACTTTTAATGGTTCAACTAACGCATCTTATACATTTAATAATGCACTAACATTTCCAAATGTGGTTATCAACAAAGCAGGAGCAAGTTTAACATTTGTTCCTTCTGCAGCTAATCAAACTAGTACATTTTTGTCTCTTACAGTTGCTGCAGGTACTCTTAACTTAGGTTTAACCAACACAAATTTGACTGTTCAAGGAGATCTTACCGGAGCAGGGGCCATCAACGTAGCATCATCACTTACACATATAATCAACTTAGGTGGTGCTTCCAATGCGATTGGGTCATATACACCTTCAGGTGCTACCGGTTCTTCAACGGTTATTTATAATCGTGCAGGAGATCAATCAATGTTCGCCTCCTTAAATTATAGGAACATAACAGTTCAAGGTTTAGGCGATAAAACACTTTCTGGTGCAACGGTTTGTAATGGAGTCTTTAATTTTAACGCAAACGTGCGTGTAGTTTTAGGGGCAAACGATATCAAATTAAAGGCAGATGCAACTATGTCCACTTCTGCCGCATATACTGCTTCTAGAATGGTTGTTACCGATGGTGCAGGAAAACTTTTGAAAGAAGGAACTACAGTCGCTCATTTCACTTCAAATATTCCAAGTGGAATTTTTCCTGTAGGATCAAATGGATTCTATACTCCTTTTCGGGTTAACTCACTAGCATGCAGCATAACTGGCACAGGAGCAATTTCCGTTCGAGCAGTTCCAACTCGTCAGCCCAATGTGCCATATTTCAATAATGCATTAATTAAATACTGGGATGTTGAGTCTTCCAACTTAAGCGCAATTTCCGCGATTTTGAACTTTACTTTTAATCCAGCAGAGGTGATTGGGGCACAAGTGTTTTATGTTCCGAGAGTTTGGAATGGAACTTCATTGTCCCCAGTGACAAATCCATCAGCTCCAGGTTCAGGCTTTTTGGTTACAACAGGCTCAACATTTTTAACCGGTCAGTGGACAGGTGTAGATCCTACAGTTAGAACTTCATTATACACCTATCAATCCGGCGATTGGTCAGATGCAAACACATGGACAACAGATCCCTCAGGTTCTACATTGGTTTCTCCAATCGTTCCAGGACCTGGCGACCAAGTGGTTGTTCTTAATGGTAGAACTGTTTTTACCACTATAGCAAGAACTGTTGGTTCATTAACCATTCAAGATGGTGGTACATTAGATATTGGTGCTACTTCGGGTAGTAACTTTGGTACCGTTGATGGAGCTGGTTTACTCAAGCTATCTACAATTAACTTCCCTTCAGGATCATTTGCACCATTTATTGCTGCCACTGGTGGAACAGTTGAATATTATAACTTGCCTAGTGGAACAAACACGCTTTCTGCTTTAGCCACCTATAATAACTTAATTTTTTCCAATTCAACGGCTACTTCTTATGTAGCTACAATGAATAATAATAACCTAACCCTTAATGGTAGCTTAAATTTAGTTAGTACATCTAGTGGTGTTCCAACATTTAGGCTTGGTAACACAACTGGAAATAGAACATTGCAAGTAAATGGTGATGTAAATATTGGAACTAATACAGTTATAGGTATTTCATCATACAATGGTGCTCATACATTCAATATACTCGGAAATTTAACCACAAATGGTACATTAAATCTTCAGAATGGTGCAGCATATACTGCCGCAACAAACGGACGAGCTATTTTAACCTTCCTTGGTGCAACGCAAAACACAGTTGCCAACTTTGGTGCTGCTGCTGTAGCTACTCTTTACGATGTGAGAGTTAACAAGAATGATGGTTATGAGCTCTTCATGAGCGCGTCTCCGACTTCTATTGTAAATTTTCACGGTAACGGTCCAACGGTTGAACCAATTGTTGGAACATTGCGACTTGGTCAGAACATCAATATTTCTCGATTAAATGGTCCATCTGGAGGTAACTATGATTTAGGTTCACCAGGAGTTTTACCTGTTTTATGGATCGATGGAGCAAGCGTTACTGATGGAGGTATTTCTGGAGCAATTGTTCCTTATGGTACTATTCGAGTTACGGCCGGATCACTAACTTTAGAGAATGGACAAAGAGCTGTTGTTATTAGAGAATCAGGTTTGCTCAAGATTGATGGCGGTGTAGTAAATATGGGCATGTTCCGTACTTCTGTAACTGCTGTAACCCATCGTGGTTCATTTGATATGACAGGCGGAACTTTGAATCTAACGGGCAATGGTAATATTAGTTATTACTCTGTTTTTTCTTTAGCTTATCCTGAAAACGTCTTCACGATGTCCGGCGGTACCATCAATATTACGAAGGCTAATAATGGTGGAATTACTCCTAACGGAGGAATCATGATTGCTTCATTGCCACAAAATTATTCTGTAACAGGTGGTACTATCAATGCAAGTTTAACAGGAAATTTCAATTTTGATATTTCATCAACAGTTCCGTTCTACAACTTTAACGTTACAAAAGCATCTGCCGGATCTGGAACAATGCGTTTAAATGACATCGATTGGTCATTTGATGGAAGTAATGGAAATAGAGCTACAATCAACGCTCGGCCTCTTGTTGTTATTAATAATTTCAACATTGCATCGGTTAATTCTCCACTTTTCAATGCGAGAGATCAAGATGTCGTTGTAGGTGGAAATTTCGTCGTTAGTTCAGGTTCCACTTATACTTCAGGTAGTAATACGTTGAATTTCAATGGTAATTCAAGTCAAACCTTTACAATAGATGGAAGTTTAACTTTTGCATCTAGTGGTGGTGCTTCTTTTATAAGTAGTCCAGAAAATATTGTGGATGGAGCAAACTACACTTTTGATAACTTGACTTCTGCTCCTAATGTCGAAATGTCTCCAAATAGCTCTTTGACTGCTGAACGAATCATGGAGACAACTGCAAATGGGCTTCACCGTTTTTATACGCCATTTATACCGACTTCAGGACCAGTTACAGCAAGTATATTTGTTAAAGCGAACGGTAGAAATTGCGTTTCGCTTCAAGTTGGAGATTGGGGCTCCTTAGGAATTGCTCGTTTTAATATCACAGGAAGCGGCACGGTAACTTCAACGAATGCACAAATTACAGGCGCTACAATCACTTCGTTGCCAGATGGTTGGTACAGAATCACTGCAACAAATAATGGTCATCCTGATTATAGAATGCGACTTGTGCTAGGTAATGGCAGCTGCGCAGATTCTTACGCAGGATCAACCAGCTTTGGTATCTATGTTTGGGGAGCAAAAGTTGAAAGTGGCTCTGCCGCTACACCTTATGTTTCTTCAACTGGAAACGGAGTTAATAGCTTAGAAGTTAACAAGGCTGTTGGTTCAATTTTAACCCTTGCCGGTTCATCTGCTTCGCTTAGTATCGGAGCCAACTTAAGAGTTAATACAGGTTTATTCAACATTGCAGGTAAAACAGTTAATGTAACAGCAAACATTGTAAACAACACGCAAATAACTGGTACGGTATCTTCAAAAGTTCGGTTAAATGGTACAACCACACAAAGTATTTTTGGTGATGGAGATGCTAGTTTCTTTAACTTAACTTTAGACAATACTGGAGGAATAGCGGGTAATGCTCAAGTTAGCATGCTTTCTAATTTTACCATTGAAAATCAACTAGAATTGGTAAGTAATCGTACCTTCTTTATTGACAATAACAAAATTACACTTCCTGCAGCTGCATCGATTGTTGCCACATCGGGAAGTTTTAGCGCAACGAAGTTTATCAAAACCCAGGGCTTCCTATCTGATGGTGGAATTTCTAAGACTTACAGCGTATCTACGCCAAGCTTTACATTCCCATTTGGTTCAGGAAATAATTTCACTCCTGCAACGATAGCTTTTGCAACTGCTCCTACAACTTATGGAACGCTTACTATTAGACCTGTTGCTGCCCAACAATTGTATGTAACAGACCCAAATGCCTTGACGAACTATTGGAAGGTTAGCACTACTGGTTTTGCTGGAATCGTTCCCAACTCTTTAAATCTTTCATTTAATTACGGGAATCTACCAGATAATACAGCGTTTATACCAGGCTATTATAATTTCCAAGACATTGCCTACACTACGATTAACGATGTGAATGCAGTTGATGAAGGAACCAATGTTATTTCATTCAATAACTTCAGCCGTCTTGAGGGTGACTTTACAGCTGGAGCTCCTGCAGCCTTTGGTGCTGTAATTCCTTATTATAGCCGCGCTAATGGTAACTGGAATACACCTTCGACTTGGTCAAATAATATAGTGTTAAAGCATGCTGGGGCTCCATCAGCATCTATTCCTACTGGTTCAGTACCAGTATTTATTGGCGATGGAACAACGTATTTCCATACGGTTACTATTACTACAAATAACACATTAGCCGGTTCTCTAATTATTGATGCTGGTTCAACTATGAATGTTGGATCTACAACTGGTAATAATTTTGGTGCATTACCTTATGCAACTGCAGGTGGAGCTGGTCGTTTGAGAATTTCATCAGCATTGCCTATTGCTGAATTCCCAGGGGGCGATTTTGGTTTATTCTTTACAACATCAGGCGGTACAACTGAATACTATGGTACTTCAACAAGCTTTGCGGCTCCCTTATCTACAGCGGCTCCTACGAATATGCAAATTAGGACTTATAGATTGCTTGAGCTCAACCCTTCTGCAAGTGCTTCAGTAACTATGGCTGACCGTGACATTGAGATTTTTGAGAACTTAACGGTAAATGGCTCAGCAACTGGAGTTGCATTATTCAGTGACATAGACAATCGCACATTGACCGTAAGAGGTAATGTAAATGTTACGTCAGGTATTTTGAGATTCAGTTCAAACCGGAATCAGAATTTAATTGTTGATGGAAATATTTCTGTTGCAAATGCCGGAACATTTGATGTCGCTAATACTGGTTCTGCAGCTCATACAATTTCATTGTTAGGTAATTTTACCAATAATGGTACTGTAGATTTCGATCAAGCGAGTGATGTTAATATCTCATTTGTTGGAGCAATTAGCAAATCCCTAACCGGAACTAATGCTGCTGCTGTGACAACTTTAAATAATCTAACCTTAAATAAAGGAATATCTCCAGTTATTTTGTTAAACGTAGATGTTGCTGGAGCTTTGAATGCTCCATCAAACAATTGGTTGAATCTTCAAAATGGTACGTTCCGTTTATCTAGACCGGGTTCAATGACTTTATCCAATGCTATCGGTGATGATTTCTTTGTGCCTGTTAGTGCTGCTATTTCATTGAATCACATAGGGGCGGTTCTTAACGCAGCAATGGCTGCCGATGACGATGCCGACTTTATTTTAGCAGGTAGGCTAGAGGTTTTAAATGGTACCATGAATATTGGTAATGCTGCCAATAACAATCATAATGATCTTGAGTATGTAGCTACCAATGTGCCTGAATTACTTGTCTCTGGTTCGGGCGTTTTAAATGTTAACGGTCAAATTAGAAGAAGTACAAGTGTTTTACTCGGCTCTCTTTCATACACTCAAACTGGAAATAGTACTGTATTGGTGCGTGGTAAAAATGCCGAAGGAGCTTCTTCGTTTAATTTAAACCGTGCGAAGTTTGAAATATTGAATCTGGGAAGTCAGTTTACAATGGCTGACAATTCGCTATTAATCGTTGACCGTAATGGATTGTCAAGTGGAATTTTCGGAGACTTATTTTTGAATCCAGCAAGTTCTAGCGTTACTGGTGGAGAAATTCGTATTGGTACAGCCAACACTCCTCCAGGTTCTGCAACATTTAATATAAATTCTTTAGTTTCATTTTGGAATTTAACAGTTGATGGAACAGTTACAGCTAAAACAGCCGTAATACAAGGTAATCCCGTTAGTATTCAAAATAACTTAAGCATTCTAAATAGCTCAATTTTTAATGCGAATAGCCTGAATGTGACTATTGGAGGAGGTTTAATAAATCAAAATCCTAATGCTACAGCTGGATTAACAACGGGTGGTTTTCAAACGGCCAACTCTAATCAAGTAACAACATTTACGGGATTAGCTTTTAGCCCAACTATTACGGGTGCAAGTAGCAATCTAACAAACTTTTCTAATGTTGTTTTAAGCAACGCTTTCTTAGGTGGTGCCTATAATTTATCTTCTAATACTAATCTTCGAGTAATCGGAAACCTTTCTATCTTGAATGGTACACTGAACGGATCTACGAACACTATTACAGTTGTCGGGAATATTCTTAACAATAGAAATCATAGTTCAGTTACTCCGGGATATCTTGTTTTAGCAGGGTCAGCAGTTCAAACCATTTCAGGGAACGGTAATGGAGTATTTGGAAACGTTAGAATAAACAATGCTGCAGGTATCGACCTAAGTGCGCCAGCGACTATCAATGGTGATTTGAACTTTCAAGCCGGCTTGTTTTATATCAATAATAACCTGTTAACTCTGGGTACAAGCGCAACAACGAGTGGAACTTTAAACCAATCAACGATGATTCGTTTGAACGGTGTGCTAAGTGATGGCGGGGTGCGTAAAATGTATCCTGCATCAGCGCTAGATTTTACTTTCCCAATCGGTGTTACTTTAAAGTATACTCCAGCTCGAATAAACGTTACAAGTAATTCTGTTGCTGGTGAAGTAACTGTTAAGCCCGTGAATATTAAGCATCCAGCTACAACGAATGTTGCTGACTTGGAATTAAGCTATTACTGGAGCACTACAGCTACTGGTTTCACGCCGGCTACTAATGTAACTCATGTATATAATTATGTTCAAACTGATGCTGTTTTTGGCACAGAATCGTTGTACAACACAGGCCGATATTTCAATAATATTTGGGTTCCACAATTTGGAGTTCCTGCATCTGTTAATGCTGCAGCGAACACTATGACTCTAACAGGTGTAAACTATTTTAATGGTGATTATACAGCTGGAGAGCAATCAGAATTTGATCAATTGCTTGTATATTATAGTCGTAATGCAACTTTGGGTGGAACGTGGAGTGATCCAAATGCTTGGTCTACCGATGCGATTCTAATGCATGCTGGAGCCGCCGCAGCTTCTGCACCCGCTTTTAATAGTGTTATTATTGCTCTAGGACATACGATTAATGCAGTAAATAATACTAGAACGGCTGCGACTGCTCAAGTTATTGGCTTACTTAATCTAAATAATACTATCGGTCATAACTTCGGAACTGTTAGCGGAACTGGAACTGTTAGAATGACTCCGACGGCAAGTAATCAGTATATCTTCCCTGGTGGTAATTTTGCTAGTTTCGTAGTATCGGGTGGAGGAACAGTCGAATATAACTCAACTACAACTTCTACTTTACCATCTCCAGGAACATACAATAATTTGTTATTCACTGGAAATGGATCAAAAGTACTATTCAATACCGATTTGGTTATTAATGGTAATATGACAATTCAAGCAGGAGTTGTTAACAATTCTTCCAATAGAAATATAAGCTTAAGAGGCAATCTTACTAACAATAGCGGTATCCCAGGATTTAATGCGGGTACAGGAACTCTAACTCTTTCTGGAGGAACACAATCTATCACAGGAGCAACTTCGTTCCATAGGTTGACAGTAAATGGCGCTGGAGATAAGACTTTAAATAGTTCTATAATTATCTCCAATCAACTTAACCTGACCCAAGGCTTTATTGTCACTGGATCCAACGTTGTTTCCATGCTTTCAGCAGCTACAGTAATTGGAGGTTCTTCAAGCAGCTATGTTAATGGCAATCTGCAAAAATTTATCGGCTCTGCAACTGCATCTAAATCATTCGAAATAGGTGACGCAGCGGCATATGCTCCTTTATCAGTCTTGTTTACTGGAACAACCAATGGAAGTGGTTCTATTACAGGTTATACAATTGGTGGTGATCATCCAAACACTGCAACTTCTAGTATAGATCCTTCAAAATCGGTTAATAGATATTGGGGAATACAAAACTCTGGAGTTACTGGATTTACTGCAACGAATGTTCAGTTTAATTTTAATACTTCAGGTTTAGACTTAGGCGTTAATACTAGTAACCTATCAATTGCTCGATTCTCGAGTTCGATATGGAGCTCAGTTTCGGTAGGAACCAGAACGGCTCTTTCAACTCAAGCTACAGGTTTAACTACATTTGGAGAATTTCAATTAGCGGAGCCGTTTTCTGCAGGTATTACATGGACAGGTGCTGTTAATAGCGATTGGAATAACCCAGGTAACTGGAATCCAAACATATTACCAGGTGGTTCTGATAATATTTCAATTCCTGTTAGACCAAATCAACCTTCATTTTTGAGCGCTGGAAACGGTGTTGTCAGAAGTGTTGTGATGGTTGCTGGAGCAATTTTGACAGTTCCAAATGGATATAAAATAACTGTTAACGGTAATTGGACAGGCTCGTCTTGTTCAGTTCAAGGTCCAGGTAATGTCGAGTTTACATCTCCAATTGCTCAAAATACGGGTAATACTGCTTTTGGTGGAGTTGTTAGTGTGATTACAGGAGCAACGTTAAGCACCAATAACACATTAACTTTAGCAAGTGGAGCCTCACTGATGCACGGTACTGGAACAACAGGCGCTGGTGGTTCAGTGAATGGGAATGTAATTATTCGTAGAACAGGTAGCAGCGGATCAACTAGCTATAACTACTGGTCAAGCCCTATTCTTAGTGCTGGGCTTAATGTCCTTGGAGGTAATAAATATCAATATGATCCAACAGCTGCTGTGGGAGCCGATGTAGAAGGCCTAAGAGCAGGATGGGTTAGCGCTGGCACTTCGATGACAGCTGGTCGCGGTTATATTGCAACTGGTTCTGGCACGGCTACATTTAACGGCGTGCCTAACAACGGACCATTAAATTATGGACCACTAGCATTAGCTGCATTTACCAATTTTAATTTGATTGGTAATCCATATCCAAGTGCAATAAGTGCAGTTAGCTTTGTTAGTGCTAACCCTCAGTTTTTAGGAGGGGCTCTTTATTTCTGGGATGATGATAACTCAGCCGGAGGCGATTATACTCAATCGGATTATGGTGTATGGAATGGAATTGGTTTCGTAGGTCCAAATAGTGGTGCAACCTTTAATGGTAACATCGCATCTGCTCAAGGATTTTTCGTAAATGCGTCAAATTCAAATGCAGCGGTATTCAGTAATTCTATGCGTACAACTCAAAACAACAATTTCTTCGATGTAGGAGTTATGAGCCGTGTTTGGGTGAATGTGTCTACTGCAACTGGAAATTACAACGAAACACTTATCGCCTTTAAAGAGGATGCTACGGTGGGAGTTGATAATTCTTATGACGCTGAAAAGCTAATTGGTAACGAAGATTTAGCCTTGTACTCTAAGATTGGTGATGGTAATTATGCAATTCAAGCTTTACCTGAATTGAATATGGATTACACTGTTCAATTAGGTATTCAAGGATTAGCAGGAGCTCAAACCTTCACTTTAGGAAACATTGATGGCTTGTCAGAAACAGAGCAGATCATCCTTGAGGATACTAAGTTTAGCAGTTTTCACAATCTACGTTCAGCTAACAGCTATAATTATGAATTTACTCCTGCAACTGATACCTACAGATTTAAGCTTCACTTTAAGCCTGCGGTAACTTTTACAACTACAACTGAAAGTTGTGTGCAGAATGATGGGGAGTTAATCATTAATAGCCCATCAGCAACAAATTGGGATTATTCTATTGCTAATTCTTCAGGAAGTATAATAGCTTCAGGTAATGAGTTAAATGGCAATTTGGTTATACCTAGTTTAGATGGTGGTCTATACTCAGTTTCATTGAGTAATTCATTCGGGACTCAGATTCACCAAGCTGTTGAAGTTGCTTCGGGAGCCCCTGTTTTGGCGACAATTACTTCTAGTTCAACGATAGTTGACCTAAATGATGGATTTGTTCAATTTAGTGCTCAAGTGCAAGGCGCAAGCGACATCACTTGGAATTTTGGTGATGGCTCAATTGTAACTGGTGTAATGACTCCAGCGCATATTTATACATTGCCAGGAACATATACAGTGACATTTATTGCTTCGAATGTTACTTGTATGGATGTTCAAACAATAGAAATTACTGTGAAAGATGAAAGCACAGGTATCGCGAATGCTGATTCAAAAGCGTTCTCGATGTACCCTAACCCTGCGCAAACGACGGCTTCAATCAGAATCAATCTTTCAGAATCTGAAACATTGATTTCTGTATTTGTTCTCGATGCAGCTGGAAAGCTTGTTAAGAAAGAGGTTTACAACCAGATTGATCAAGCAGGTGTGCTGCATATTGATGTATCAGATTTGGCAAATGGAGTATACCAAATTCTCTTAAGTGGCGATCGAATTAGCTCATCTTCAAGATTAACTGTGAGCCGATAAGAACAGAATTAAGGAACACAAAAGTCCCCGTTATAATTTAATTATAACGGGGACTTTTTTTGTAACCCTTATTTCGAATCCTCGTTAAGTCATTTGGTTGTTTAATGAAAGTTATCCAGCAGTTAGCGACGAATAACCTAACCTTAACTGTTTGATATAAAAGCGCTCCGCAAGGGCGCTTTTCTTTTTTATACTCATTGATTGTTTAACTCTAAGTTCTCAATTTTTTAAAAACACTTAGACTTGCAGAATAGCCTAGAATGCTAATTCTTTTGAAGCTATAAAAGTTTCTAGCTAAATGATTTGAATTGCCCCAGTTTACTAAAAACAAAAGAGAGCGACGATGAAATATAGCAAGTGCCATTTATGGCGATTCAGTCAACGGTATATGATTAAAAGGAGCTTATGTAGTCTTCTAAGTTTTGGTTTTCCTCGAGTTGTAATTTTTTCTTTAGACGATACTTGTTTTTGCGCACAGATTCCATTGATATTCCTAACATTTCAGACATTTCTCGGGAATCTGTCTTTAGTTTCAGCAGCAGAAAAAGCCGTTCCTCGGCGCCAGTTGCGTTTGGATGCTCTTGCCGCAAATGAAGTATCAATCCAGGAAAGACCTTATCGAAATACATCTTGAATTTGCTCCAATCATCATCAGTTAGTATTCTTAGTTGCAGTAAACTAGCGTATTCGTCTGAATCTTCTTCGTTGTCTTCCTTTTTACGTAAACTTGATGCTTCTGTGATGTTAAGCAATTTTTTTTCAAGCTCGAAAATCATTTTGTTTTTTTCGACTAGATGGTTTGTGAAATCGTTTAGCTGTTCGCGATTATACAGCAGTTCGCGTTGAATTTTCTCAACGGATTCATCTTTTAACTTTTGTTCTACTAAGTGAAGTCTTTTAGAGTTCTTGTTTTTCTGGATCAAAAGTAAAACTAGTGCAATCGAAAGCAGGCTAAGCGCAATTAACGCAAAACCCATAATCAACTTCTTCTCCTGCAGTCTCATTTTTTCATTTTCACTAATAACAAGTGATTGTCTATTTTCTTCTAATTGATATTTAGTGGTTAACTCTGATGTGATTTTAGCCTTTTCCTCTGTAAACAGTTCTGACTTTAAATCGATTAATTTATTTGAGTATTTATAGGCATTACTTAGATCGCCTTGACTTTCATACAATGAAGAAAGTTTTTGTAAAGTGCGCATCAAACTTTCATCCTTTATACCTTTTTCCTCAGCTTTTGAAACAACTTTTAAAAAGATATCTTTTGCTTCAGTTTTTTTGCCAAGTTCTAAATAGCAAATGCCAAGGTTGTAGTTGATTGAAGTGAAATTTCTTGTATCGCCAATTCTTTCAATAATTTCGGAAGATTTTTTAATCAAGTCTATTGCTTCTGGCCATTTTTGCTCGCTCATAAAAGTTACAGCAAGTCCGTTATAAGCTTCACTCAGTCCAAAATCATCGTTCAATTGTTTGCGTATCTCAATAGACTCTAAGATTGCTTTAGCAGATTCTTGTTGATTTCCAAGTTGATGGTATATTGAGCCAAGCGTATTTAATATGTCGGCATGAAGAAACTTATTTTTAGATGCATTGGCATAGTTTAGAACCTGTTTTGCAAGCTTCTCAGCTTCCTTATATCTACCTTCAAGATAAAAATTGATGCACATTTCATTAATTGCATCGTATTTTCCTGCTTCATTCCCCAAAAGTTCATATAACTCTAATGCTTTTAACTGGTTTTGAAGCGCATTTGAAAAATCTCCTTTGAATCCAAATGAACTAGCAATAATCATAAAGCTTCTTGCCATTCCTGCCGTATCTTCTATCTCTTGGTATGTTTTTAGTGACTTTTCTGCATAAAAATATGAACTGTCAAGTTGAGATTTGCGGAGATGTAAGACAGCTCTCTCTTCTTGCACAAATCCAATTGATCTCGGTTCTGATGAAAAAGTGTTTGAATACTGATTCAATATCATATCGAGAGAATCGCCAGGAATCAAAGCTTCTATTTCAAGGATCGCATTTTGCATCAGCGAATCAGCTTGGTCTATATTACTGGCATTTAGCACAGTCTTGAGCCCCTCTGGGAAAACGGAAGTGTATCTTTGGTTTGTGAACAATTCGGATCGCCTCCAACTCTCAGAATCTGATTTTCGATGCTGGTCTTTGCTGTTATCGCAGCTTGTTATGGTTAATAACAGCAGTAAAACTTTAGCGATTTCCTTTAGATGGTTACTCATTTCAGCGTGCAAATTACATTTTTTGTGGACAAGCTTAGCTATTACGCAATTTAAATGATGTCCATACATAGAAATTCGTAACCGATTAAACAGTTGAAAATGAATTATATATAAAAATTGTCCACGATATTGACCACGGACAAATTGAGGTTGTCCCGTACGTTGTACACGGTGTTTTTACTCAACCAATCAAAAGATGGTGTAATGTTGCAATGTTCTTGTTAGGAAGAACGGTTTCACAGCCACCATTTACATATACCACCAATTGAAGCACTTCGGTGTTTTTAAGCGATGAAACTAAGACTACCATCTTAGGTTCATCGCTTTTTATTTGCAATTACCTGCAAATGCTCTCAAGAATTCGGGAGTCCAATCGATTGCACCAACCTTACTGGTGTGTAATTTTCCGGACTTGCAATATAAAAATGCAGTTGGTAAGGTATAAATCTGGTTGTCTTTAAAGCTACCTTCTAACTTTAAAAGTTTAAAAGGCTCGCCAATAGTAGGATTGAATTTTATTAAGGTGGATGTTTCTTCGTCGCTTAAAAGTACCACTTCAATATTGAGTTTATTGAGCAACTCGGTTTGTTTTTGTAACACAGGCAATTCTCGTCGGCAATCGATGCACCATGTTGCAAAAAATAGAATGATATGAGATTTGTCTGAACTACTTGAAAAGCTGTAAGATTCACCTGACAAGGAGTTGGCCTTTAAAGAGGTAAATGAAACATCTGGTGCAACACGAAATCGATTGTAAACGAAGTATCCTATGCCCAAGGCTAATCCAATAGCAAATAAGGCGAGCGAGATTTTTTTAAACATCGAACGAAAGAATAGTATCTCCAATTATTGCAATACATTCTTCTAATTGCTTATCATTTATAACAAGAGGAGGAGCGAATCGAATAATATCTCCATGGGTTGGTTTTGCAAGCAAGCCATTTTGCATTAAACGCAGACATACATCCCAAGCAGTTACACCATCAATTTCGTTAATTACGATTGCATTTAGAAGTCCCTTTCCACGAACTAATTTTATTCTTTTCGAAGGGATTTCTCGCAATGCAGATCTGAGCTTTTCGCCTTTTTTCTTTGCATTTTCAGCTAACCTTTCGTCTCTAACAATTTCTAATGCCGCTTTCGCAATGGCAGAACCGAGAGGATTGCCTCCGAATGTTGAACCGTGTTCACCAGGCTTAATGCACAGCATAATTTCGTCGCGGCAAAGAACTCCAGACACAGGGTACATTCCACCAGAAAGTGCTTTTCCAAGAATTAAAATGTCAGGTTTAACCGCTTCGTGGCATACGGCTAATAATTCTCCAGTTCGAGCTATTCCTGTTTGAATCTCATCAGCAATAAATAGTACATTTTGTTTTTTGCAAAGAACAAATGCCGCAGCTAAGAATCCATCGTCAGGCACAAATACTCCTGCTTCACCTTGAATTGGTTCAACTAAGAATCCCGCAATATTTGGTTGGTTTAGAGCTTTTTCGAGCGCGTTGAGGTCGTTATACGGAATTGTAATAAAACCTGGAGTATAAGGGCCAAAATCTTTACGTGCGTCAGGGTCGGTTGATGCGGAAACAATTGATATTGTTCTACCATGAAAGTTGCCTTCACAAACGATTATCTGAGCTAAATTTTCAGGTAAATTCTTCTTTTGATAGGCCCATTTACGACATAATTTCAAAGCCGTTTCAACAGCCTCAGCTCCGGTATTCATTGGAAGAAAACGATCAAATCCAAAATACCGAGTCATAAACTCTGAAAATTCTGCGAACGCTTTGTTATGGAATGCTCTTGAGGTAAGCGTTAACTTAGAAGCTTGTTCGGTAAGCGTTTTAACCAATTTTGGATGACAATGTCCCTGGTTTACAGCTGAATATGCAGATAGAAAATCGTAATATCGTTTTCCATCCACATCCCACATAAAAACGCCTTCACCACGTTCAATAACAACAGGAATTGGATGGTAATTGTGAGCACTGTTTGCTTCTTCCTGGCTAATGTAGTGTTGATTGAGTTGACTTACTTCTGACTTCTTATCAGTTGCTATCTGCATAAAATTAGTTTAACGTCTTTCAGTGAAAAACGATTGATTCTTATGATATTGGGCATCAATTCTGGCAAAGTTAGTTTTTTACGGTGTTTTAAGCCAATTTCTGCAACTTGCGTCCCCAAATAATTGAAGAATATATGCGTGCTAAGAAACCCACCCAAGTTTATAACTCTTTAGAAATTACTGCTATGGCATCAGACGGATACGGAATTGCTCGTCACGAAGGCATGGTGGTTTTCGTAGAGCACACAGTTACTGGAGATGTAGTAGATGTTCGGATTACAAAAAAGAAGAGTGGGTTTCGTCAAGGAACACCGATTTTATTTCACAAGAAAAGTGAATTAAGAGTTGAGCCTGTTTGTGCTCATTTTGGAGTTTGCGGCGGATGTAAGTGGCAAAGTTTAGCATATGAAGATCAACTTGGGCATAAGGCTCGTCAAGTTTACGATGCCTTTAAACGCATCGGTAAAATTGAGTTTCCGGAGCCTGAAGTAATTCTTGCCGCTCCGAAAATATACCATTATCGAAATAAAATGGAATATACATTTTCAAGTGCTCGATGGTTAAGTCAGGATGAAATTGATTCAGGTAAAACGTTTGAAGATCGCAACGCACTTGGATTTCACATACCAGGTAGATTTGATAAAATTTTAGAAATTGAACAATGTTTCTTGCAGGATGATTTGGGTAACCAGATTCGTCTTTTCATCCGCCGTAAGGCAAGAGAAATGTCTATTCCTTTTTTTAATTTGGTGTCTCAAGAAGGGAATTTGCGAACACTGATGCTGAGGAATAATCGAAAAGGTGAGTGGATGCTATGTTTGATGGTGACCGATTTTAGCAATGAAGTTAAAAAGTTGTTGGAGCAGGTTAGGGATGAGTTTCCTCAGATTAAATCGCTCAACTATGCCATTAATACCAAGCGAAATGATTCAATGACCGATGTTGATCCAATTGTGTTCAATGGCGAACCTTGGATTGATGAAGAAATGGAAGGTTTGAAGTTTAGAATCCATCCAAAATCGTTTTACCAAACCAATGCAGATCAGGCGTATGCGTTGTATTGTAAGGCAAGAGATTATGCAGGAATTAAGGAGACTGATGTTGTTTACGACTTATACACTGGAACAGGAACGATTGCGCTGTTTTTGGCGCGTCAGGCAGCTAAAGTGATAGGTGTAGAATACGTGCAAGAGGCTGTTGATGATGCTCTTGTGAACGCTGAGCGGAACGGAATTGCCAATGCGGAATTCTTTGCAGGAGACATGAAAGATGTGTTGGTGGATGAGTTTTTTAAGACGCACGGCAAGCCGGATGTGATTATTACGGATCCTCCAAGAGCTGGAATGCATGAGGATGTTACAAAACGTTTGCTTGAAAGTGGCGCTAGACGGATTGTTTATGTTAGTTGCAATGCTGCCACGCAAGCGCGAGATCTGGCTATCCTAGATTCAAAATACAAAGTGAGTGCAGTTCAACCAGTTGATATGTTTCCGCAAACTACGCACGTCGAAACTGTTGTTCAACTTGATTTAAGAGATTAGGGTAATGATACTTGATGAGAATTTTTGGAACGAGAGATATATTAGCGAACAAATTGGTTGGGATTTAGGAAAGGAATCACCTCCGATTAAGAAGATTATCGATTCAATTGAAGACAAATCCACTAGGATTTTAATTCCAGGCGCGGGCAATGCTTGGGAGGCTGAATATGCATTTAAGCAAGGTTTTCGTAATGTTTCCGTCATTGACATTGCGCATCAAGCTATTTTGAGGATAAAGGAAAGATTGCCGGAACTTCCAAATTCGCAGCTTTTCTATGGCGATTTTTTCGCGCATGAAGGAGAATATGATCTCATTCTCGAGCAAACATTTTTCTGCGCCATTCATCCCAATCTTCGCGAAGCTTATGCTCAAAAAATGTATCAATTATTGACTC
>Ga0209702_10005373_pt1 | contig 17519 bp, 12 predicted proteins | sample FRY01_FD_187210 | JGI IMG/M metagenome (GOLD analysis project Ga0209702, IMG submission 187210) | Freshwater microbial communities from Lake Fryxell liftoff mats and glacier meltwater in Antarctica - FRY-01 (SPAdes) (version 2) | ecosystem: Environmental > Aquatic > Freshwater > Ice > Glacier...
TGCATACTCTCCACCAGCACTTCAACCGTTTCGCCCAGCAGGGGCGCGTTGATTTCGGCGCAAACCTGCTCCTGCAACTCTTCCAGCAGGCGGTGGCGGCGTACCTTCTCTTCCGGGTCCACATCGTCCACCATCCGCCGCTCGGAGACAGTGCCGGGGCGCGGGCTGTAGCGGGCCAGGTGGGTCTTGTCCAGTTTCAGCTCGGCCAGCAATTCGTAGGTGTCATCGAACTGTTCGGCACTTTCGCCGCAGAAACCGACGATAATATCCGTATTAATGGCGACATCGGGGATAATTGCCCGGATGCGGCCAACCAGCGCCCGGTATTCGGCGCTGGTATAGCCCCGTTTCATCGACGCCAGCACATCGTCGTTGCCCGCCTGCACCGGCACTTCGATATGTTCGCAGACCTTTGGCAAATCGCGTACCGTTTCCAGAATTCGGTCGGTCATATAATTCGGGTGGCTGGTGAGGAAGCGGATGCGCCAGAGGCCGTCGATGTCGTGGACGGCGCGCAGCAGGTCGGCTAAGTCCAGTTGCGAGTTGCGAGTTGCGAGTTGCGTCCCTTCGTAGGCCGCCACCGATGCGCTGTTGCCACGCCCATTTTCCATCCAATCGTAGCCATAGCGATCCACAATCTGCCCCAACAGTGTTACTTCGCGCACGCCCTGGGCCACCAGCCCGCGGATTTCGACGACGATCTCCTGCACAGGGCGGCTGCGTTCCACGCCCCGGCGAAAGGGGATGATGCAAAAAGTGCAGGCGTGGCTGCATCCGTAGACAATCGGCACGTGCGCGGCCACGGGCGCTTCGCCGCTCAGGGCCAGGTGCTTGATGGACTGGACTGTGCCCACAGGCTGGGCGTCGTCCTGCATCCGGTAACGCCGGGCCAGTTGCTCCTGTTCCATGTGGGAGGCTTCGGCGGCCAGTTCCTCCTCGCGCAGAAAGCCGATGAGGGGCGATGCCTCGCTGGGGGGCATAAAGACATCCACGTGGGGGAAGGCGGCGCGCAGTTGGGCGCTGGGCTTGACCCCCACCATACAACCCATCAGGGCCAGCGTACGGTTCGTCTTTTGGGATTTCCAGGGCTTCAGGCTGCCCGCTTTGCCCACCCCTTTGTCCTCGGCGCTCTGGCGGACGACGCAGGTGTTGAGAACAACCACATCGGCCTCGTCCACATCTTCCGTGGGGTCGTAGCCGATCTTCTCCAGCTCGGCGGCCACGTGGTTGCTGTCGGCCACATTCATCTGGCAACCAATCGTCCAGATGTGGTATTTGCCGTGGCCGGGCGCGGCAAAGTCCGTCACCCGTTCCCGGCTGGAGGTGATTTCGGAGATTTCGGTTTCGGTCGTTGGGTGTGCGTCGCGCAGGGTCATAGGGTTCCTTCCTGTGCTCCGGTGTGTGCCGGGCAGGGAGAATTGGGAAAAGACAGAAGTCTATTGTAGCGGGGGCGGGGAGGCGTGTCAAAGAGTGAGGGGTTTACTTCGCGTTGTCCTCTTCCGGGAAGTTGTGCGGATAGCATCGATCACTCACTGTCGAGGAGAGGTGTTTGGGATAGGGGTGATTTGAATGCCGGCGACATCCCCGCTAGAAAACCGGCCACCATACTGCAATTGTACAGGAGGACCGCGGCTTGAATACCTGTACCTAAGAAGAAGATACCCCCCAGGGAGAGCAGCCCAGGCACAAAAGTTGCCAAGAGCGTCGTCTTCAGATTGGCATGGATTTCATCTCCCAGGGTAAAGAGTTGCACCAACTGGTTCAAACTCCCATCCATCAAGACGATCTGTGCCGTATTGGTGGCGAGGGCAGAAGCGCCACGCAGCGAGACGGATACGTCAGCTTTCTTCAGAGCAATGGCGTCGTTGATGCCGTCCCCGACAAAACAGACCCGCCGCCCGTCCTGCTGCAACTGTTCGACCAGATTGGCTTTATCCTGGGGCAACAGGTTGTTAAGGGACGAAAAACCACTAAATCGGCCTGATTTGGGCTCACTTGCTCAATTCAGAATCTCCTTTTTCAATTCGTCGAAAGTCGGGTTCACTACCCATTTGTCAAAAGTCCAATAGGTGAGATACCCCTTATTATGTGTTGTGCTGCTGTATACGCTTCTGTATAGTATATTATCCCAGCTTACGCAATGGCAGCATCGCCACACCCAGACCCGCCAGCAGGCCGACTTCCCAAATGAGCGTGCCGCCCAGAATGCCGACCCAGCCCAGCAGCGCGCCGCCGATGACGACGACGCCCTGGCCCACCGCAGCCGCAAAACCGGCCTTCATATTCGTATCAAACTCATTCGCCAGATCAAAAAGATAGGGCAACTGGCGCAGACTTTGGGCCATCAACACCACCTGGGCCGTGTCTGTGGCCGCGGTGGATGCCCCACGCAGGGAGACGGAGACATTCGCTTTCTTCAGGGCAATCGAGTCGTTGATGCCGTCGCCCACAAAGCAGACCGAGCGCCCTTCGCTTTGCAGCTTCTCCACCATCGCCGCTTTGTTTTCGGGCAGGGTGTTGGCGAAGTAGTGGGGAATCCCCAATGTTTCGGTCAGTTTACGGGTCGGTTCTTCCTGATCCCCGGAGATGACGTAAATGTCAATGCCCCGGGCCAGGAGATTCTGGACAATATCCGCGGCTTCCGGGCGGATGGTGGGCTGCAATTCAATCGCACCAGCCAGTTTGTCATCCACACCCACCATCACCAGCGAATGGCCCTGGGCCTGGGCAATCTCCTTCAGCGTCTGGATTTCGGCGGGAACTTCGATGCCCTCCATCGTCAGGTAGCGGTCGCTGCCCACTCGGATCAGCTTGCCGTCGATACGCACACGCAGACCGTAACCCAGGTCGTAATGGGCGTGGTCGATGGCGGGCAGGGTCAGTTTTTGCTTGGCCGCCTCGTCCAGAATGGCTCTGGCAATCGGGTGGGTCTGGCGGTGTTCGGCGGCCGCGGCATAGGCCAGCAGATCTTCTGCGCTGTAGCCGTTGCAGATGTGGATGTGGGCCACATTGGGCTGTTCCAGTGTCAACGTGCCGGTCTTGTCAAAGATGACCGTATCCACCTGTTTGAGCAGTTCCAGCGAGCGGCCATCCTTGACCAGAATGCCATTGTGCGCGGCCACATTCAGGAAGTTGAGCATAGCAATCGGCGCGGTGATTTTGATGTTCAAGCCGATGGCCGAACCCAGAATCGTCACCATTGCCTGGTAGCCGGTGAGATAGAGACCGATCAGGGCAACCAGCATACTGGGTAGCACAGATCGATCCGCGATCTGCTCGCCTTTGGAGACGATATTGGCCTGGAACGAGGCAGTGCTGTTGAGCATTGTGCCGATCTGGGCGGCCACAGTCGCCTCGCCGGTCTGCTCCACCCGCACGTGAATTTTGCCGCCCACCAGCATTGTCGAGGTGAGCACCCGATCCCCCACGGCCCGTTCCACCGGTTGGGCTTCGCCGGTCAGCATATGCTGGTCGATAGTGGCGTTGCCCTCCTCAATCATACCGTCAATGGGGATCACCTGTCCGGCGTGGAGTAGCACAATGTCGTCGGTCTGGATCGACCCGAAGGGGACTTCGACTTCGCTGCCCTCTACCAGAATCCAGACAGTGCGCGGCTGCTGGGAAAAGACGTTGATCAGACTCTTCTGCGAGCGGTCCTGGGTGATCATCACCAGCTTTTCGCTGATGTAAAAGGCAAAGAGACCAAAGCTGCCGGCCAGGAAGAATCCGCCCGCATACGCGCCGATAAAGTAGAGCGACCCCATCACATCCATACGCAGACGCCGCTCGATGACAATCGCTTCGTAGCCGTTGCGGAAGATGAGGGTTGTGCTGTAGAGCGCGGTCGCCAACGTCACAATGAGAACCGGCGGATAGAAAGCGCCGATGATGGCCGTGCCCAGAGTGGCCGCGGCCGCGGCCAGGTAGCGGTTCAATTGTCGCTCGTAATCACTGATGTCGAGCATATCTTCTGTGGAGACAATCTCTCGGAGCGCCTCGTTACGGGTGCTGCCAAAGAGGGGATCGACCCGTTCAATCATAAAGCGCTGGTACTGATCATCCACTTCGATCGCCACACTTTTGATCTGATCGAGCAGGCTGGCCTGGCGTTTGCGCACAGCCGGAAAACCGGCGCGAATCTCCCCGGCCAGAACCGGCGAGCGTTGGACAGCCACCCCACCCAGGACAACGGTTGCGCCGCTGACAAGCAATGCAGTAATCAACATTACGATAACCCTTCTACTTTTATTATCAAAGCGAAAAAAGAACACGGATTTCAGAATTTACGGATTTGTTGTACCGGTCAACGCGATAGTAGGTGCGGTTTGTAACCGCACACCTACCGGTGAAAGTGCGGTTACAAACCGCACCTACGGATTCCACGATCTTTCTGACCACTATAAATTTTCAGATTTGTTCTGCGCAATCAGCGTAAATCTGCGTCCCAATCAGCCAAAATAGCGTGGGCCGCGTTGTGACCCGGCGCGCCGCTCACATCCCCGCCGGGATGGGTGCCCGCGCCGCACATATAGAGACCCGGAATCGGTGTGCGATGGCCGCCGCGCGAAAAGAGGCGGTGGGCCAGTAGCTGGCTGGCCGTGTGATCCGTGTGGCGAAAGTTGCCGTCGGTGATATGCAGACGCTGTTCGATGTCGGCGGGTGTGTAGACCAGCCAGTCGATGAGCGAATCCCGGAAGTTGGGGGCATATTCGGTCATCAGGTCGATCAGTTGGTTGCCGAATTGCTGGCGCAGATCGTCCCAACTGCCTTCAGCCGGATGGACGGGCAAAAAACGAACCCACATGGAAACAATATGTTTCCCCGCTGGTGCGATTGTCGAATCATACACTGTCGGGATTTGTACGTCAATGACTGGACAATTTGTCAACCGTCCGGCCAGCGCATCTGCAATGGACTGCCGGTAGTAGCTCATCGTCGGGCCAATCCCGACCGTCGAGATCAGCTTCGGGTCCGCGTCCGCCCCCAGAAAGCGGCTGAAATCGGGCAGTTCGTCCACGATGGCGTGAAATTTCGCGGTGGCGCAGGCGGTCTCCAGCGAACGGATGGAGTCGGCCACGGCTGGCGGCAAATGTTCCGCGCCCACCAGATGCAGAAAAGTGCGCTTGGGGTCGGCATTGGAGATGACGATGCGGCTGCGGATGAGCTGGCCGTCGCTCAGTTCCACGCCCACGGCTTGCCCCTCCTCGATCAGCACCCGCTTCACCTCCGCGCCACAGCGGATTTTGGCCCCGGCAGCCTGGGCCGAACGAGCCATCGCGCCGGTCAGACCGCCCATCCCACCCACCGCGATGCCCTGGTTGTCCGGGTTTGTCAGTGCGTTGGGTTTGGTGGCGGCATAGGCAAAGAGCAATCCTTTTTCGTCCACCCCTTTGGCGGCCATAATGTGGGAGGCCGCCGCCGCCTTCACTTCGTCGCTCTCGAAGAGGTCATCCACCAGTTCGCCCAGGGTGGTGTTGAGCAGAGTCTCCAGCAGGGCCTCATCTTCCGTGCCCTGCACCATCTCCTGCAATTCGGCAATCGTAGGCGGTTCGGCCAGGAAGAAGCGGTTGAAGAGAGTGCCCGCCCGCCACCAGAACTCCTGAATCTGGCGATAGCCCTGGGCATCTTTGGCTGTAAAAAGCGCCTCAATCTCCCGGCAGGTGCGGGCGGTGTCGTTCCAGAAAATCAGCGAACGTCCGTCTGGGAAGGGAAAAAAGCGCTTCATGGGCAGGGGATGGACTGCATAGCCGTGCTTGCGTAGCTCCAAATCCCGCACGATTTTGTCCTGCAAAATGTAGACGACGTAGGAGCAGGTGGAGACGTGATAGCCGGGGAAAATTTCCTCGGTGGCGCAGGCTCCGCCCACAGTGTGGCGGCGCTCCAATACCAGCACATCCAGCCCGGCTTTGGCCAGATAGGCGGCGCAGACCAGCCCGTTGTGGCCGCCGCCGATGATAATTGCGTCGTAGGTCTGTTTTGACGAATGAGTCATAGGATTCCTTATTAATTACGACGAATATTTTTGAACCAATAGCACAGGGGCAAGCTCGCCCTCCCGCAACGCATTTAACACTGTTTTGTCAAAGTGATTCACCCCCTCTTCCAAATCCGTGGCGGTGTAGAGGATGCGGTATGCCTTTGACGCGGCCTGCTCCTGCAAGACCCGGCAGATGGTGAAATCCTCGTGCAAAATCTGGTTGATGTCCCGGTGCATCCGGGGATCGTTGATGGGGTACTCCTCGGCCTGCTCCGCCGTCTGGTAGATAATCACATCCACGTGGGATTTGTCCGGGGCCACGGGCAGGACCCGGAAAAGCTGCACTTTGCTCGGCCCCACGTGAAAGTACATATTCGGGAAGATCAAATCGAAGAAGCGCCGGTAGTTCTCCTCCGGCGTCACAGGCGTCAACTGGAAGTGCTGACCGCAGGCCACATTCTCGATAATCGGCGGCAGTTCCAGCGTCTCCGAATGAATAAAGGGAATGTGATAGTAGTCGGTGGCATTCTCCATAAAAATCTTCCAGTTGATCGGCTCTTCGTAGGTATAGCGCTTCACCTCCCGCAGCTCTTCCCACCTGGACGTATAGCCATTCCAGCGCTCCACCATCCCGCCCAGGCTATCCAGCAGGGAGGGTGCGTCCGCGTCCAGATTGACAAAGACGAAGCCGCCCCAACTCTCCACCTGCACCTGCGTCAGACGGATCTGCTGCTTGTCCAGATCGGGCAGACACTTTTCATAGGGCACGCCCCGCAGCTTGCCGTCCAGATCGTAGGTCCAGCCGTGATAGGGGCAGTAGAGGCGGCGGTAGTTGCCCTGTCCCTCGGCCAGGCGCATCCCCCGGTGGGCGCAGACGTTGTACATGGCGTGCAGACCCGTGCCATCGCGCACCACCACCACCGGCTCACCGCCCAGCGTGCAGGTCAGGTAGTCGCCGCTGGTCGCCAGCTCCTCCAGCCGCCCCACAATCTGCCAGGAGCGCTGGAAGATCGCCCTGCGCTCCTGGGCAAAAATCCCGGTGTCGGTGTAATGTGTATTGAGCAGGCCGTGGGCCTGGTTCTTGGGCCGGGTTCCATTTGTATGCATAATTTCTCTCCTCATAACACAGATTACAGAATTGACGGATTCGCTCTGGAGAATCTGCGTTCAAATCTTCAGAATACGGATGGCAGAATTGACGGATTTGTTCTGCGCAATCTGCGTTCATCTGCGTCCAAAAAAATCTTCCTCTACAATCCGTGTCCTTCGTTTATTTTCACCCCAGCGTCGAAATTGGACGGCACTGCAACAGATAGAGCGTCTCGTCCTGGAATGCGCCTTCGATGTCCACGGGCCAGCCCATCTCGTCCTCCAACTGGAGCGCCAATTCTGTCACCGCAGCCACCTGCGCCTCGCCCAGTGCCGGCTTTGCCCGCAGAAAACGGGGCACAGACACCGTCCGCACCCCATCCGCGCTGGCAATCGTCATACAGGCTTTGTCGCCAATCCGCTGCTCCACCAGACCGCGGCTGATTTTATCCACAGCGAAGGCGTCCGGCGTCACCAGCCCGCTGACCACACTTTCCCCCAGCCCCCAGTTGGCGTTGATCACCACCCGCCCCCGATCCCCACTGATGGGGTCGGCGCTGAAGGCCACAAACGAGCTATCCGCGGCCACCAGCAACTGCACCAGCACGGCCAACTGCACCAGCACGGCCAAACGCCCCTCGGCTGTCCCCTGCTGTTGCTGATAGGCCACTACCCGTTCCGATTGAACCAAAGCCCAGCAGCCCAACACCGCATCGACCAGCCCATCGATCCCTGTCACATTCAGAAAAGTCTCGTATTGGCCGGCGAAGGAAGCGTCGTGACTGTCTTCCCCCACGGCAGACGAGCGCACGGCTACCCGGGGCTGGGGCATGTGGGTCTGCTTGGCCAGGCTGGTGTAAGCGGTTGCCAACAGTTCCCGTAGTTCCGTTGCCCCATCGGTTGCCCCGCTCCAACGGCTGAAAGCCTGGGTGGTCAGACAAAAGCCGGGCGGCACAGGATAGCGGGCCGCCAGTTGGCTGAGGCGGGCCGCTTTGCCGCCGGTCAACGACAACTCTTGACAATTTTGTTGGTCAAGCCACGTTAAATAAGCCATTCTCTTTTTTACACCAATCGGATCGATTTGGATAGGGGTATAGCGTGACGAAATAACCCCAAAGCGTGACGGATTCGTCAATTTCACGTAACTGCTCAGACCAGCGCCGGTTGAGTAGGCGTCGCTTAAGAAAGCGGGGGCTTTTTCCAGCCGTATCGAAACCAAAGCGGGTAGACCCGTTCGTTTGGTTTCGATACGCCTCGAAGACGCAGAATCCGAAGGATTCTGTCAGCTACTCAACCAGCACTCACTGGACTATACCTTACGTGACAAAGATTCGCTCTAAGCCTGACAATTGTGTAATGTGGCATTGCCGAATCACTCAATCTGCGCCGCCCGCAGCAGTCGTTCCCAAATCTCGTCCACCCAGGCCAGATGCTCCGCTTTCATCAGGCAGGAACGCAGACAGGCCACGTTTTCCTGATCCCAGACCACACCCGGCCAGCGTTCCCGGAGCAGGGCCGCGGGGAAGGTCGCCACGGCCAGATGCAAATCCTGGCCCGCCGCGGCCTCGAAGATGGCTTTAGAACGCCGGGAAATCTCGCTGGCGCTCGTCCCCCGCTCTGCCCAGACCACAATGTCCAGTTCCGGGTCAAAGGCCAGCATCCATTTGTCATCCGCTGAAATTTTGTCGGCCAGAACGAGCGCGGCTTCCCGGCATTGGGTCAGCATCCCGGCAAATTCGCCGCCGCGCACCGGGGGCAGCAGCCGCTGGGTAGACCACAACGCCACCGCCGACGCACCGGCCCGTGAACATTCCAGACTGATCTCGCCCAAATGGAGTTCCGCCGAACTAAAATAAGTGTAAGGCGAGTCGTGCTTATAGAGCGCGCCCACCTCCGGATCGCGAAAGAGGACGCAGCCGCAGCCATAGGGTTGCAGCCCGTGCTTGTGGGGGTCGATGACCAGCGAATCCACCCGATCCAGACAGGCGTAGGCCGCGGCAGTCTCGGCGCGCAGATTCTCCACCAGCGTATAATAGCCCCCGTAGGCGGCGTCTGCGTGGATGCGGAAGCCGTATCTCTCCTGCAAATCCAGCAACCCCGGCAGGGGATCCACCGCACCGGTGGCCGTCGCGCCCAGCGTCACCACAACTGTGCCGATGTCACCGGCCTGGAGCATTTTTTCCAGCGCGGCCAGGTCCATCTGCGCCCGCTCGTTGCAAGGCACAGGGGCGAAGGGGAGTTGCAACACTTCGCTGATGCGGCTGTGGGTGTAGTGGGCCTGCTGGGAGGCCACAACCTTTTGGCCGGGGCGCAGACGGCCCGCCACCCACAGCGCTTCCAGATTTGCCATTGTGCCGCCGCCGCACAGGTGGCCCAGATGGGTCTCCCAGCCGAACATTTTTGCCAGTTCCGCCACCGCCTCTTTTTCCATGGCCGAGCTGGCCCGTCCCCCATCCAGCGCGTGGTTGTTGGGGTTGATCCAAAGGGAGAGGGCATAGGCCAGGCGGGCCATCGGGTGGGGCGGCTTGAGCATCTGCCCGGCATAGAGCGGGTGGGGATAGGGGTAGTTGTCCCGCATCCGTTCAGCGGCCTCCAACAGCACAGCGCGCAGGGCGTCCATATCCGGCGCGCCCGCCAATGGGGGCAGGTCGGCGAATCCCCCGTCCAGATGGGTCACAGCCTCTTGCAAAAGGTGCAAACTCTGCATTTCCAACGTCATAGGAACTCCTGGCTTCGTCATTTATAGTTAAGACTGGGCAATTGTAGGTGCGGTTTCTAACCGCACAAGCAGGGGATGTACAGCAATGTGCGGTTAGAAACCGCACCTACGGCTGATCGATTCCTGCTCCAATCAGCACAGATCAATTCAAATCATAAAAATTTGCGTCCCGCTCCTATACCCGCTGCAACGCGGCCACCAGCGCCTGGCCGATGTCGCCGTATTCACCCACACAGCGGACTTCGTTTGCCCGTTCGGGCGCGATATAAAAGAGATAGTCGTGGAGCAGATCGTCGGCCATCGCCACCCGATAGGTGCGTTCCCCGTCCAGCGCCAGCCCGTCGATCTGCCAGCCGTTCCCATCCCAGGCCACATTCGGCGTTACCTGTAGATAGGAACCCGATCCCACCTTCCCTCGGCCAAAGTCCAGAATTTCGGCCAGCAGAGAGCCAGGTGTCTCCACCCCATAGACCGGGGAGAGACCGTAGGAGAAGGTGCGCCAGATATCGTAGCGGGTGATTGGCCCGCCCGCAGGCAGGAGATCGTCCAGACGGATGGCCCAACTGCATACGATTGCCAACTCGGCACCCGGCACGGCGTGCTGCATCGCCTGGGTAATCAGCTCCGTATAGGCCGTGGGGTGGGAACGCACGGCAGTCTCAAAGCCGTCCAAATCCACCGGCGCGTGGCTGACAACTTCCGTTGGCTCCCAGCCAGCGGCCCGAAAGGTGGCAAAGGCCCGCTCCACCCAAAATTCCGTCTCGGCCAGCGTCTCCGGGTCATCCGCCAGGGCGTCGGTGACGGGCTGGAGATGATCCACAATCTGCAAACTGCCTGTGGCCGTGTCGTAGAAAAGATCGAGAATATAGACGCTGCGGGCGTTAGAATCGGCTTTGAAAATAGGGGCGCGGCCCGCGGCCCCCGCCACCTTCAGGTGTTGATGCTCATCCCCGCCCAGAATCAGATCGATGGCGGGGAAGCGGGCGGCCAGCCATTCGTCGTCCGCCTGGGGCAGATGGGTGAGCGCAATCAGCACATCCGTCTGCCCCTGCAAAAGGGCCACCTGCTCCGCCGCCGCCGTCTGCCAATCCGCATAGGCAAAGGCCATTTGGGGCAGGCGGATCGGTTTGGTCAGGCCAAAAACCCCCACCCGCAACTCGTCGCCCTGGGCATTGGCAAGGGTGAAGACAGCGTTCTTTTCCACAGCCGTCTGCCCGGAGGCAAAAGGCGCGCCATCGGCGGCAAAGAGATTGCTGGAAATCATCTGAAATTCCGTCTCGGCCAGACGCTGGGCAAAGCGGGCGTCGTTGATTGTATTAATTTCGTGATCGCCAAAGGTCATATAATCCACGCCCACTCTGTTCATCACAGCCACAGCCTGTTTGCCGTCCAGCGGTTCGCCGTCCACCACAGCCGCGCCCAACCCGGAGGGGTTGTAGAGATCGCCGCCGAAGAAGACGCGGGTGTGGGGATTGGTCTGGGCCAGACTTTTGCGCAGAGCCGCCACCCGTGCCAGCCCGCCCAGCCGCCCCCCGCTGACCGGGATAATCTCGTATACGTCGTTGAAGTGGAGCAGCGTCAGGTGGACGCAGGTGGCCGGGCAGCCGGCCAGGGCCTGGGCCACCCGCGTCTCCCGCTCTGGCAGAACCGGGTGATTAAGCATTGACACAGACCTGGGCGTCGCGAAAGCTGCGAATTGTCACCGGCGCAGGATAGGCGGCTCTTTCGCCAACCTCGCTGCGCCGGATAAAGAGATAGCCATCCCGCACACTCACATCGTACCCGCGCAGATTGCCCCGGGCCGGGGCGCGCAGACAGTCCCCCGTCTTCAGATCAAACTTGGCGCCGTGCAGCCGGCAGATGAGCGCATTCCCCACCAGATATCCATCCGACAGAGGCACGTCCTGGTGGGGACAGCGGTCGGAGTAGATGTAAAAGCGTCCCCCCGTCTGATAGATAATCAGGTCCACACCGTCGCTCTGCGCGGTGACCAGAGAGTTCGCCGGTATGTCATACACAGAAGCTACCCGGATCCATTCGTCCATTGTCCATCCTCTTTCATTGCGTAAGTCGTCGTTCCATAAGTTGAACTTCTCTGAGAAGTTCAACTTCTTCCCATAAATTCTCGGCGCTTGCGCTCGGCCATCTCGCGCAGCACGTCCACCGCCTTTTGTCGGTGAATGTGGCTGGGCAATTCGTCCTGCCACTCCTTTTGGGCCAACGATTGATCTGTGCCCACTTTGTGGGCGGCAATAATCAAATGATGCTCGTTATCCTCGATATCCGCCTCGTGTACAGCCATAAATGCCCGCAGCAGACGGGGCGGCAGACCGGCCAGGGTGGGGCCATAGCTCTGGCACAGAAGCTCTTTTAGCTGCGCTTTGGCATCTTTCATGCGGTTGTAATCCGCATTCTGATCGCCAGAAAAGCCGCTGGCTTTCCCCGGCATCACCATCGACGGGCGCACGAAATCCCGGTAGAGATTGGCCGGGAAGTCCCCGGCGTACCACATAGCAGCCGTCGTGCCGCGCAGAAAGGAATCGGCCTGTCCGAACTCTTCCACACCAGCGTCCTCGTCGTTTTCAGCGATGGCCCTATGCGCCCGGCGCAGAGCGTCCCCACAGAAGATCGTACACAGATCAAAGAAATGATGGCCCACCTTCCAGCGGTAGAAAGCGACGGTCTGACTCCACCTCGCGGCGTCGGCTGCATTCTGTTGCCAGCACAGGTCATAGACAGCGCGCCGGGTTGCCGCGGACTCAGCCATAGGCTGGGCATTGGCTGCGGCGCTGCTCGTAACCCCCTTTGACAGGCTCAGGACACCGCCCAACCGGTCAGCCAACACAGCCAACATCCGCCCCACATTGGCGACAATCATCACAACCTGTGTGCGGTCCAGCAATGTGTGGGGCAGATCAAAGAGAAGGGCCTGGCTGGTACGTACCACCTGACCGGTCAATTGCAAGAGCGTCTGCGGGTGGCAACGCACAACGCCAAAATAGTCGTCATAGACCGCGCAGGCCTGGGCCAGCAGAGCGCCAAAATCATCGACCGCAAACTGGTGGGTACGGGCATCCAACCCCAGACCGACTTTGGCTTCCAATGGCTGCATCAGTGGATTCAACCGCGTCCCCAACCCGGCCAGGCTGTCGTCCAGCCGGGCCAGATCGGCCTCCAGACGGACAAGAGAGATGACTTCGTTCTGCAAACGCACCAGCAGCCGCTCCGCCATGGCCACTGTATGGCCCAGAGCCGCATAGAGGGCTGCGTCTACCGAGGCCACGTGGGGCTAGGGCAGAGTGGACGACGCGGGCAAGAAGGCTGTAGGCGGGTGATAGAGTGTTGTAAAAGCAGAGTTTGTAGACACAACGACACCCTTTCGTCAGGACGGTACAGAATTATTGGTGGCTGCCGACTTCACACCCTTGAGGATTGTAAGGTAAAAAATATCATCGCCAGCCCCGTTTTGGGGGAAACGATAGCCCGTCGTCTTTTCAATATAGCCTTTGTTGGAGCGGGTGAACTTTGTGTCGTCCAACCGCCATTCCCGGCGCACAAGTACGCTACCGGTCAGCCCGGCCTCGGCCAGGAGAGCGAGAGAGCGATCCACGCCGATGAACGAGGGCTGGATGAGAACGAGCGCGCCGCCGGGCCGCAGGTGGGCTGCCCCCTGCCGAATCAGCTTATCGACAAAAAAGCGCCCGTCCGGGCCGCCGCTGATGTTGAGAATCTCAGAAGCGTAGCCGTCGGCAATATAGCCCCGCTGCTCCTCGGCATCCACAGGAATAATCGGCAGTTCGCCGCAGATCAGGTCAAACTCCTCCCCCGGCTGCACAGGCGCAAAGAGATCGCCGATCCGCACTTCGATTTTGTGATCCACCCCGTTGGCTTCGGCGTTGCGTGTGACCAGTGTGTGGGCCTTTTCTTCGATGTCGATACCGACCAGATGGGTATCTTCGCCCGTAAGCAGAGCAATGCCGATGGAGAGTACGCCCCGGGCCACCCCCATCTCCAGCACCCGGTTCAGGGGATTCCCGTCCCGTTGCAGGTCGGCGATAATCTCCGGCAGGTTGTGGACAAATGTGTCCAGATAGTAGTCGGTTTTGATGCTCCAGGCTTCCTGGTGGATGGGATAGCTGACGCCGTTGCCCATTTGGGCCGTGTAGGTGTCCCCGCCCTGGGAGGTGACACTCAGCCCCGCTCCGTTGCTGGGACCAATCGAAGTAATGCTCTCTCTGATCATCTGTCTTCCTCGTTGCTATTTTTGGTAGATCGAAGCGCTCCGGGCGTGGTCCGTGACCCGCCCGCCGGTCACGGACCGGCGGAGAGCATTTTTCTACCAACCAATTTTTAACTCTTCCCCACAATCCGTACAATCCCCAGATGGCCGTTGACCTCCACCACCTGCCCGTCGGTCAGACGCCGGGTGGCCGTGCCCACGCCCACCACTGCGGGAATGCCGTACTCTCTGGCGATGACGGCGCTGTGGCTGAGCGCACCCCCGCTGTCTGTGATCACCCCAGCCACGCTGGCAAAAAGGGGCGTCCAGGGCGGTGCGGTGGACTCGGCCACCAGAATATCCCCCGCCCGCAATTTGACCGCATCGCCCAGCACCCGCAGAATTTTCACCGGGCCGCGCACCAGACCCGGCGCACCGGCGCTGCCCCGCAATTCATCCCCGTCTGACTCTCCCGCGTCCGCCGGGCCTGCCCCCTCAATTTTGAGAAACATCCGGGAGATGGGGTCGTCCGGCGGCGCGCCGACCGGAAGTGTGCCCAACTGGGCTGGGGGCGATATATCCGCAAAAGGGGCGGCGGCCTGCCTGCGCTCATCGACCCGACTTTGCAGAGTTTGTCCCTGTGTACCCTGGCCCAGGGCTGTTTTTAGCTCGGCCAGGGAGAGATAGAAAACGTCGTCCACCACCGCCAGTGCGCCCGTTGTCTGCACGCCCGTTGTCTGCACACCCGTTGTCTGCACACCCGTTGCCTGCAAACGGCGGCCACATTCCAGAAAAATCTGACGCATACAATAGCTGGCTTTGTAGTCGATCCAATAGCCGTGATCTTCCTTCAGGCGCATCCCGGCCTGGGCCGCGGCCAGCAAAAAGTCGAACTCGTCCCGCACGGGCCGGGGGTAGTATTGGAGATGGCCGCGGGCGTGGGATACATTGCGTTCCCGTTGGGCCGCCATTGCCCGACGCTCCCCGGCAAAATCCCGCTCCGGCTGGGCCGCGTAGTCGGCCAGATTCTTCAGCACCGGCGTTGGGTCTTCCACCCAAAAAGGGTAGTGCAGGCTCAATTTGTCGCCCCGATAGCCGTGTTCCTCCAGATAGCTGGACAATTCGACCAGAAAGGCCCGCCCCTCGGCAGATTCGGCCAGGGCTGCCATCAGCGCCGGGGCGGCTGTTGCGGTCAGAATGCGGGCGACAGTCGGAGAGGTCAACGCCCGGCGGCTCAACGCCCACAGACTTTCGCTGCTTTCCAGGGTTTTGCTGGCAAAGCCACCCAGCAGGGAATAGGCTTCCAGCGACCCCGCGTCCGGACAGATTTCCGCCCAGAGTTCCGCGTAGAGGTCGGCAAACTGGCTGATCGCCAGCATTGAAGGCAGAAAGAGCAGAAAGTGGATTTCCCACACCCGCTGCAAACGGGGCCAACTGGCGTTGAGATGGGCCAGCAGTGCGGGCGTCCCAGCGCTGGAGAGGTCAAACGCCCGCCAGAAGGCCAGGTGGCGCTGAATCTCCGGCAGCCAGCTTGCCCGCCAGCTTTCGTCCAGATGGGCCATCGCCTCCCGCAGTCTGGCCTCGGATTCCTGGGCCAGGGCCGCGGTGGCTTCGTCGCTCAGATCGTCCGGCACAACCGCCACGTAGAGATAGCTGTTGATATGCCGGTCGTGTACGGTCAACGGGACGCTGTAACTGCGGGCGGCCTGTGTAATGCCCGCGTCCACCGCCTCTGCGATGACGGAAAATTCCAGGGGTGTCACCGGGTCCGGGTAGTGGAGACGATCCGCCGCCCAGAAGCGGTCGGCGTCCTCGGCCTGCGGCCAGACGACGGGAAAGTCCGCCGGGATGGGTATTCGGTTCGTCTCCAACACAGCGACTTCTGACATCAATCGGACTTTCTGGAACAACTTGCCTGTAAAAGCAGAAACAGAACACGGGTTACGGAATTTGCAGATTCTATGAAATGTAGGTGCGGTTTGTAACCGCACGTCTACCGGTGAAAGTGCGGTTACAAACCGCACCTACAACTTCCGCAGCAGATAGCCGTGATAGCTGATTTTCCCGGTCATCTGGTCAATCTGCCAGGCATACATGCCCAGAGCGGTCTCGTAGAGGTTGCGGCCAAAGCACTCGACCACCAGTTCCTCGGCCCGCAGCAGCTTTGCCATCCCCATCAGATGCGCGGCGCAGCGACCGTCGCGCAGTTCGTAGAATTCGGCGTACTCGCTGGCATAGACTTCGCTCTGGCGAATCTGAAAACCGGCGGCTTCAATCGCGCTTTCCACATTGGCCCGCTGCAACGTCTCCGGGTAGAAGCCCAACCGGCGGCAGAGGGTCTCGCTTTCCAGTTCGGTCATTGCGTCGGTAGCGTAGCCCGTCTGCAACATCACATAGCCGCCGGGACGCAAGACCCGGCTACACTCCTGAAAGACGGGTAGCAGCGCGGGCAGGTGGACAATCACACTGCGACACCAGACCAGAGCAAAGTGGCCGTCGTCAAAGGGCAGGGCTTCCATCTCGCCGCTGTGGAGGGTGATGCGTTCGCCGTAGCCACTCGCCGCGGCCACCTGACGGGCGCTGGCAATGTTACTCTCCACCGGGTCCAGGGCGGCCACGGGGCTGCCAAAACGCTTGACCAGCTCCACCGTGTAGTGGCCCTGGCCGCAGCCCGCGTCCAGAATGGGCGTTGTGCTGTCCAGCCCGATGTGGGCGACCAGATCGAAAAGCGACGAGGGCGAGCGGGGTTGCAGTGCTTCTTGCTCGGTAAGCCACTGCTCAATCCCGTCCACATTCCACAGGTCGTCATAGATTGTGGTCATCGATCGTTTGGCAACTGCTGTCATTTCACTGTCCTTCTACACACTTGAGTTTAGAGCCGCGGTGCGTCACAGACATAACGTGTGATTCCGAGCGCCAAAACAGCCAAAAAACACCAATTTTGATGTGGTTTTCGCTAATTTTGGCCTCAGATTATGGGGTTGGAGCGCTGTTTCTACCGCTAAAAGCTTTATGACGCGGCGCGGCTCTAAACTCAAGACACAGTGGATAGTAGGTATTGGGTATTTCGTAGTCAAAGATTGGTGCTTCATAGCCAGCGACTGCCAGTACCCAATATCCAATATCTTGAGTGAATAAAGAAATCATAGCAGGCGATCATTAAAAAACCGCTAATTTTTCGCTAAAAGCATCGACAAAGAATTACTGCCTGTTCTTCATCGGGCGTATATCGGCGTGTTACCCCGATTCTATCTGTGAAATGCAAGAAGGTCGTGGTCAGGAAGCTGACCACGACCTTCTTCTTGTTTCGTGCGTGTTACAACTTTGCTACGCCAACTCCATCCCCACACCCATCAAATCCAGTTCAGCCAGCTTGGCTTCAGTAGGTACGCCGTTGTCGTCCCAGCCCGCCATGCGGAAATAGGTGGTCAGGGCCTTCATAAAGTCGTCTTTGTCCAGAGAGACGCCTTCCAGCTTGCCCTTGCGCAGAGGTTCGTAGAGCCGTTCGGGCAGCA
>Ga0209702_10005376_pt1 | contig 17494 bp, 24 predicted proteins | sample FRY01_FD_187210 | JGI IMG/M metagenome (GOLD analysis project Ga0209702, IMG submission 187210) | Freshwater microbial communities from Lake Fryxell liftoff mats and glacier meltwater in Antarctica - FRY-01 (SPAdes) (version 2) | ecosystem: Environmental > Aquatic > Freshwater > Ice > Glacier...
AGCGATACCGTGAACAGGCAATGACAGAGCGTGGCTTAGAACGTAGTAGTATTGGCTTGCGTGCTGTTCCAACTAATCAGCAATCAGCACCTGTTCCTGGAAGACCGTAAAGAAAACTTCGACGATTACAAAGTAATAGTTGCATCATTGTAATCAGTTCTTGACATAATCATTACATTGCTTTATAATTAACTCATTAAAGGAGTTATCTATGAGCAAATCATTTGGCGCACCAGAGCAAGCAAAAATCAAACAAATTGTCAGCGAGGGCATGACTGTAATGCAGGAAATTCAGGACCTTACTGAAGGATTGAACGAAACTATCAAAGCAGTAGCAGAAGAATTAGACGTTAAACCTAGCGTTATTCGAAAAGCAATCAAAGTGTCTATGAAAGATCAATGGGATCAAGTATGGCGTGAATTTGACGATCTCGAAACTATTGTTGACATTAGCGGACATTCTCACAGACGAGAAGAGTGATGGAGCAACCCGCAACTACAGTTACCGGAATTTATAATTGGGCTAAAAGTGATTTTAAAATTTGGCCATTGAGATTTCTTTTAGAAATTATAGCATGGGCTATGAGTATTGCTTGCAGTATCACCATGGCAATAACTGTACCTAATCCGCCTTTTTTAATTCTTTATCCGTTGTTTATTATACAATGTGCAATCTTTGGTTGGGCGGCTTGGACTCGAAGATCAACAGGTATGGTTGCAAATTATCTATTATTAGTCAGTATAGATAGTATTGCTCTAGCAAGATTAATAATTAATAATGTATAAGGTTCGGCGAGCCATAAATCGCAAATTCGGTATTTGAGAGCCGAAAAATCTCAAGGAGTAAAATATGAGTTATGTTGATGCACGATGGGATCGTGATAAAGATCTGATCGAAGTAGTTGAGCGTGATGCCAACGGTAAGAGGACGTTTCAAACGTACCCTGCAAAATATTTGTTTTATCATCAAGATCCAAAGGGTAAGTACACTTCAATCTACGGAGATAAACTTTCAAAAGTAACTGCACGTAGTTACAAAGAATTCCAAAAAGAAACTAGAATTCACAGCAATCAAAAACTGTTTGAAAATGATATTAATCCAGTATTTCGTTGTCTTGAAGAAAATTACCTAACTAAAGAACCTCCTAAATTAAACGTAGCGTTTTTCGACATTGAGGTAGACTTTGATCCAGAACGTGGGTACGCATCACCCGATGATGCGTTTATGCCTATCACTGCAATTGCAGTACATATGCAATGGTTAGACACACTAGTGTGCCTTGCTATTCCGCCAAAAACGCTTACTATGGAGCAGGCAAAGGAACAAGTTAAAGATTTTCCAAATACTATTCTATTCGATAATGAATACGAAATGCTGGATACATTTTTAGATTTAATTCAAGATGCTGATGTACTAAGTGGGTGGAACTCGGAAGGTTTTGATATTCCCTATACTGTAAATCGTGTTACTAAAGTTTTGAGTAAAGAAGATACACGCAGATTTTGCTTATGGAATCAGTTACCTAAGAAACGTGAATACGAAAAATATGGCAAAGCCGCTGTAACATATGACTTAATAGGTCGTGTACACGTCGACAGTCTTGAATTGTATAGAAAGTATACATACGAAGAACGTCATAGTTATCGGCTTGATGCAATTGGTGAAATGGAAATTGGCGAGAACAAGACCGTATACGAAGGTACATTAGATCAGTTGTACAACAATGATTTTAAAAAGTTTATTGAATACAACAGACAAGATACATCGCTGCTAGATAAGTTAGACAACAAACTAAAATTTATCGACCTTGCAAATACCGTTGCACACGAAAACACTGTGCTTATTCAAACTACAATGGGTGCTGTTGCTGTTACAGAACAGGCTATTGTAAACGAGGCGCATGCAAGAGGTATGGTTGTTCCCGGACGTCCCAAACGTGACGAAGAACTAGAAACTCAAGCAGCAGGTGCATATGTTGCATATCCTAAAAAAGGGCTGCATGACTGGATTGGATCAATGGACATTAACTCATTATATCCTAGTGCAATTCGTGCGTTGAATATGGGTCCTGAGACTATTATAGGTCAATTGAGACAGTCATATACTAAAACAGAAATTACTAGTAAGATGGTGCAGGGCTCGAGTTTTGCGACGGCATGGGAAGGCAAGTTCGGTAGCAATGAATATGAATTTGTTATGACTAAAGACAAAGCAAATGAAATTATTATTGATTGGGAAGACGGGCGTACTGATGTTTTATCGGGCGCACAGATTTACGAACTTGTATTTGAAAGCAACCAGCCTTGGATGTTGAGTGCAAACGGCACTATCTTCACTCACGAAATTGAAGGCATTATTCCAGGTTTACTAAAACGATGGTATGCTGAACGTAAGGAAATGCAGGCTAAACTTAAAGAAGCCATTAATGCAGGTAATAAAATAGATGAAGAATACTGGGACAAGCGACAACTTGTTAAAAAAATTAACCTCAATAGTTTGTACGGTGCTATTCTTAACGCTGGCTGTAGGTTTTTTGATAAACGTATTGGGCAGTCTACTACACTTACCGGAAGGCGTATTGCCCGACATATGGCCGCCAAGGTAAATGAAGTTATTACCGGCGACTATGATTACATTGGTAAGAGTGTAATATATGGTGATACTGATTCTGTTTATTTTAGTGCATACAATACATTTAAAAATGAAATTGCCAAAGGACAGATAGTTTGGAACAAAGACTCCGTAGTTTCATTATACGATGCAATTGGTGACGAAGTTAACGGTACATTTCCACAATTTATGTTAGAAGATTTTCATTGCCCATCTAGTAGAGGTAGTGTTATTAAGGCAGGTCGTGAAATAGTTGCCATCAAGGGCTTGTTTATTACTAAGAAGCGATATGCTGTACTCTACTACGACAAAGAAGGCAAACGTGCAGATACAGACAGTAAGCCAGGAAAAATTAAGGCTATGGGATTAGACTTAAAACGCAGCGATACTCCGGAATTTATGCAAAAGTTCTTAGAAGAAATTCTAACTAAAGTACTCAACGGCAGTCAGGAAGAAGAAATTCTAGAGCGTATTAGTGAATTCCGTTCTGAATTTAAACAACGTCCAGGGTGGGAAAAAGGTTCACCAAAACGTGCAAACAAAGTTGGACACTATCAAGCATTAGAAGTAAAACAAGGCAAGGCAAACTTACCCGGACACGTTCGAGCAAGTATTAACTGGAATACACTCAAGCGTATGAACGGTGACAAGTACAGTCAGCAGATTGTTGATGGTATGAAAGTGATTGTGTGCAAACTAAAAGATAATCCACTAGGCTATACTAGCGTGGCTTATCCAGTAGACGAACTCCGTTTGCCGAAATGGTTTCAAGAAATGCCATTTGATCATAGTGAAATGGAAACAACAATTATCAATAATAAACTTGATAATTTGATCGGAGTTCTAGAGTGGGACTTAGCAAGTACTACTCAGAATAATACATTTGGTAGTTTGTTTAGTTTTGAATAAAAAAATACTTGACATCTATTAATTTTCTAAATATAATAATACAAAGGACTATATTATGCAAGATTTATTAAAAGACATCGTGAGTCATACTCACAATTTGGGATTTCTTAACATTGTTAAGATCACAGGAGACGAAAGCAACACATTAATTGACAGTATGGCAGATGACCGTACAGTTATTATGTATGCAGAAACTGCTAATCCTCATCCAGACATGGTAGGAGTATTTGGTATGCCTCAACTTAACAAATTGAAGTATAACTTAGATTGCCCAGAATATAAAGAAAACGCAAAAATCAACGTAGTCAAACAAGACCGAAATGGTGAAACTATTCCAGTAGGTCTTCACTTTGAAAATGCGACTGGAGATTTTAAAAACGACTACCGTTTTATGAACACTGAAATTATCAATGAAAAATTGAAAACAGTTAAGTTCCGAGGAGTTAAATGGGATGTTGAGATTAATCCTAGTGTTCAATCAATTCAACGATTCCAATTTCAGGCTCAGGCAAATTCCGAGCACACTACATTCTTAGCCAAGACTGAAAATGGCAATTTAAAATTTACTTTTGGTGATCAAAGCACACACGGTGGTGAGTTTATTTTTGCAACTAATGTTGCAGGCAACCTAAATAAAGGATGGACTTGGCCAGTTGCTAGCGTATTAAGCATTCTTAAAATTGCAGATGCTAATAATGCAAAAGTCAGTTTCTCAAATGAAGGCGCTATGCAAATTGAATTAGACAGCGGCATTGCCACTTACAAGTACATTATTCCAGCACAGGCATAATCACTAATGAAAAGATCACCACTTAATTTAACACCAAGACAAAAAGACTATGCCGTATATCTACCGGCTATTAGTTCATTTTACAGCACATATGTTGCTAAACAGCGACTAGGAGAATTTGTACCTACTGAAAGAATTCCAGCAGGATTTGATCGAGGTATTGAAGGCATGAACTTTTTAAACCCAGAAGCAGGCTACTTTACTTATAAGTACGGTTTGTATTCTGCAGGACATGCGCAACTTGATCTACAAAAAAGTATTGAGCAAGAGTCAATGATTCAACAAAGAGATCGAGGTAATACTATGATCCTTGGAGATTCAGGAGGATACCAGATTGGTAAAGGCGTTCTTAAATTTGACTGGTTGAATTTTGAAGGGACGGAGGCAACAAAGACTCGTCAAAAGATTCTCGAGTGGCTAGAACTAACTGCTGACTGGTCAATGATGTTAGACGTTCCAACCTGGGCATGTGATCACATTCATTCACCTAAAACTGGATTAAAAACATTTGAAGACTGCCTAGAAAAGACTCGATACAACAACGACTACTTCTTGATGAATCGGTTGGGGCAGACTAAATGGCTCAACGTTCTACAAGGTGGCGATTGGGATACTGCAGAAAAGTGGTACAATGGTGTAAAAGAATTTAGCGATCCTGCTGGTAAGTACGCAGGTCGTGAAGCAGAAGGTTGGGCCTTTGGTGGCGCTAACATGTGTAAAATGGATATTACTCTAAAACGTTTAATGACTCTTAGAGAAGATAATTTGCTGAAGGGCAAAAATTGGATCCATTTCTTGGGCACTGCTCAATTAGACTGGAGTTGTTACTTAACATTAATTCAACGTCAAATCAGAAAACACATCAATGAAGAAATTACCATATCTTTTGACTGCGCCTCGCCATTTATTGCAACAGCACACGGACTTGTCTATACAAATGCGCAACATACGCCAAAGCGGTGGAGTGTTATTATGGACAAAGCCCCAGACAACAAAGCACTTGCAGGATCAGACATTCCATTCCCCTTTGAAAGTGAAATTGGAAAAAGATTAACATTAGGTGATATTGCTTACTATGATTTAGGAGTTCGTAAAACAGATGCCGAACTAGGTTTAGGTCCTAGAGGAGGAGATGTTAAATTTGATCATCAAGATCCGGAACATTACCATGTTATTCCTAAATTTAACAAGTTGGGTAAGATTCCTAATCGTACAAGTTGGGATAGTTTTGCTTATGCACTAATGATGGGTCATAATGTCGAATGTCATATTGTTGCTGTGCAACGTGCTCAACAATTAATGGATATCGAAATTGCCAAGACTAAAGATAAACTATCATGGAAGCACTGGAAGAAAGTTAAAGCCCAAGACATGAGCGATGAGTACTCAGACTGGGTTCCCCGTAATATACTTTACTTCAATTCTTTTGTAGAAGATTTGTTTAATACTACTAGTAAAGAACAAGCATTTGATATGATCAAACAGGCAGGTCCTTTCTTAAAATCATTAGAAGGCGCTCGTCTACAAGGCGGGCCTGCTCAAAATAAATTTAATAGTTTGTTTGAAATCGAAGAAGTAACAAAAGCATCAGAAGTTGATTTAGAAAATCCAGATGACGACGCACTTCGTGCATTAGAAGAAGGAACAATTGATGAATCGTGATTATGCTACAGGCACAGCACAAGATATTATTTTCTTTGTAGGTAAAGAAATTGAACATACTGCGGCATATGGAATGGACACACTGTTTGTAACAGGTCTTCAAAATCCTGCAGAAGTTCTTGTTCTTGCAAAACAAGAAAAAGTCAAACATGTATATTTTGGTGCTAATCAAAGTTTTAAACCAAATAGTACTAATGAACTAGAGCATTGGCAACAAATGATTGTTTCTTTGCTAAAACAAGATTTTTGGTGTACATTAGATTTTGACAACAAATATGCAGAAGATGTTTTAGAAACTGGGCTGAACGATCACAGAAAGTTCATTTCGATGATTTCTGTTAAACTCCCCTACTTGACGCAATTCAATTATAATGCTACAATTAAAATTGACGACAAGGACTTCGAAGCAACTAACGTAGGCGTGTGGACTCATCAATTACATGACTTATTATCAAAAGATAAGTTCACTGATTGGGATCAATACAAAGAGGATGAAATTAAATGAGTAATTACGGATATGCAATTAGTTCGAGTAAATCAATAAACACTAGAGCAAATAGAAGGAAAGAAAAAGTGAAACTGACATTAAAACAACGTATCAGAAACTGGGTATTAGACGATGGATTAGAGCGAGCCGATATCTGTGTGCAGGATAATGACGCTGATCGATTCTCTAGCGAGGGTATGAGGTTGCAGGTATATAGAGCCAGTGGTGGATTTGTCGTTGAGACTAGCAGTTACGATCGTAAGAAAGATCAAAATAACAACACCATGCATGTGATCACTGATGAAGAAGACCTCGGTGAACGAATTAGTAAAATTATTATGATGGAGACCTTGAGAGCATGAACGCACATTATCAACGTACACTGTGTGGAGAATTAATTAAAGAATATTTTGGTCTCGTAAGTAAAGGTCCAATCTCATCAAGGAATGTATAATTATGAAATTATCAAGAGTTTCGATTATTAAAAATAATATCAGTGTTGGAACTAAAATCCCAACAACTACAAATGATGCACAAGTAGGGCAATGGGTTGACAGTGTATTAGAAAGTAAAGGTCACTCTATTGATAAAAATGGACTAATTGATATGCCCGAATACGGCATTGATAACAAAACTCGAAAAAAGGGCAGTAACGCACATCACACTGTTGGGTCAATGACCATTCCGCATATTACTAATACTAAAAATTGGACAGAGACTAGATACTATGCTAAGTCACAAAATCAAAATCAAATAACATATGATACTGACTTCTTAGAAGTATCAAAAGTTAAAATTATTGATATGGCTATCGATCTTATCCAAGAAAATCTTAAAGATGGATACGAAGATTGCAGAAATCAATTAGTAGGCGGTTGCCGAAACAAAGAGATTAAATCTAGTAACGGATGGGTAGTATTAGATGGGTACGGACATTCAAACTCCTATCGAATGAGAATTACAAATAAAGCTATGAAAAAAATACATAACATTTCGGGCTCAAGAGACACAATGAAAGCATTATTCGAGGCAGCGGCATGATTATTAAACAAGACATCCGTCCTAGTAAAATGATTTGGGTTACCTTCCAAAAAGAAGGGATGCACAAATATCCGGCAGCACTTACAGATCCCTCTCTCGCAACAGGCGATGAATATGATGTAAGTTTCTTAGGCTATCCGCATCGTCACATTTTTCACTTTAAAGTTTGGATTGGCGTAACACATACCAACAGAGATATTGAGTTTATTCAGTTTAAACGATGGTTACTAAATCTTTACAAAGATAGTACACTTAGTTTAGACTTTAAAAGTTGCGAAATGATGTCAGACGATTTGTATGACGCTATTTCACAAAAGTATCCGAACAGAGAAGTTTGGATTGAAGTCTCCGAAGACGGGGAAAACGGTTCATTTATTAAATATTAATTTTTTCTAAGGAAAATAAAACATGGCATTGCCTAAAAACATTCAAAAAACTCTTATTTTGAAACCTGAAGTTACAAAGATCTTTGACGATCTCGAGACATGGTTAGATCATTGTCGCTTCAGTCTACTACCTTATAACGAAGCAGACTTGTACAGGTCTCATGAGTATAAGGATTTTATTCGTTGGAATAGACCACAAGGCGAGCGTAAGTACTACAACAACAACCGTAAATTTAACCGAGCCTAAATAAAAAATGACTGTTTTCCTCGTTGACCTCGAAGCAGTTTCTACTCGCTATACAGGCGAGTGGAAACTGCATGTTCCTAATTTGCTAAAGAAAGCAGAACACAATGTTCATATCATATCAGGTCCTACGGACATTCCTAGTGCAACCACTCCTGGCGCATTTCTTAACTTTGGTGGGACTAACATTTATAAGTCTGCGCAAGTTGAGAGAATGGGTCGATTATTTTGCGATGGATGCATTTCACCCGGCGACCATTTTGTTTTTGCTGATGCTTGGCATCCAGGAATTATAAACTTAAAATACATGAGTGAGTTACTGAGCATTCCAGTAACTACACATGGACTATGGCATGCTGGCAGTTATGATCCTCAAGACTTCTTAGGACGTCTTGTTGGTGATAAGCCTTGGGTTAGACACGCCGAGAAGAGTTTCTTCCACGCTTTTGATCATAACTATTTTGCCACAGACTTTCATATTAAGATGTTTGGTAACAATTTGTTACGTGTAAATGTTGGTACTATGTACAAGTACACCGAATCTAAGAAGATTGTGCGTACTGGTTGGCCCATGGAGTATATGGATAATACACTAAATGCTTACAAAGGTATGGCAAAGCGTGATCTTATCTTGTTCCCTCATCGAATTGCTCCTGAAAAGCAGGTTGAGATTTTTAGAGATCTCAAAGAACAATTGCCACAATATGAGTTTGTTGTTTGCCAGGATCAGCAACTGACAAAAAATGAATATCACAACTTGTTAGGTGAAGCAAAGATCGTTTTCAGTGCTAACTTGCAAGAAACATTAGGCATTAGTTGTTACGAAGGTGCATTAGTAGATGCCATCCCAATGGTGCCAGATCGTTTAAGTTATAGTGAAATGTACTATGAAGGATTTAAGTATCCTAGCGAGTGGACTGATAATTTTGAAAAATATAATGTTTTTAAACAACATATTTGTCAGCATATTATTACTACAATGGCGCATTATGAAAAACGCTTGCCGCAATTGCATAAACAAACACATGATTTGTCTAAATATTTCTTTAGCGCAAACAGTTTACTAGAAAATATTACATAATGCAATATGATATAATCGGTATTATCGGCCTTGGATTTGTAGGCAACGCAATAGTAGAAAATTACAAAACTCCATCTGTAACAACTGTTATTATTGATCCTGGTAAAGGTTATCATAACAGTTACAACGATCTAAAAAATTGTTCTGCTGTATTTGTATGTGTGCCAAGTCCGCAAGGCGAAGATGGTAGTTGTGATACTACTATTTTTGAATCAGTCCTTGAAAATTTAAATGCTATAAACTTTACAGGAGTCATTATCAGTAAGGTAACTGCTCCGCCGGAAGTTTACAAACGCTTACAAGAGAAACACATGAACCTTGTACATGTTCCAGAATTTTTAACTGCTGCAAATGCTGTAGAAGATTATAGAATAGGAGAAATGTGTTTTATTGGCGGAAAAGCAAAAGCATTTAGAAACGAAGCACAACGAATTATTGTTATAGGGCAACAGTATCTTAAAAATATAATTCATTGCTCTATTCAAGAAGCAAGTCTTGTCAAATATACAATGAACTGCTTTTTAGCAACTAAAGTTATTTTTATGAACGAAGTTGCTAAACTTGCAGAAGCAAACGACTGCAACTGGATAGTCATGCAAGAAATGTTAGAAGTAGATCATAGAATTGGTTCAACACATTTGCAAGTTCCCGGACCAGATGGAAAATTTGGATTTGGGGGAATGTGCTTTCCTAAAGATACTAGCGCTATGTTAAAATTTGCCGAGCAGGCAGGACAACAAATGAATGTGTTAGAAGCAGTGGTTAAAAAGAATACACTGTTAAGATTAAAAAATGACTAAAATATTAAAAAGTAGTTGACATTGCCTAAATATTGTTGTAAAATAACAGTATGGCAAACCACTGCCTTAACATCGGAGAGATAAAATAATGACAGATAAAATAGAAACGAGACTAGACGCCGTGGGTGCTTATCAAGAAGCATACCTAGGCGATTGTCTTCGCTTTAAAATGAAACGTGAAGGCAAACGTTTTTGGGCAGGCGATAACATCAGCGATTACTTGCACAAAGGCGATTTAGAAAAACTAATTGATGAAGCAACAGAAGCATTTGAAACTGTCCTTGATCGTTTGCTGATCGATCGTGAAACAGATCCTAACTCAAAAGGCACAGCACGTCGCTTGGCCAAAATGTATTTTAATGAGATCATGGCAGGCCGATATAATCCAGCGCCAGACGCTACAGCATTTCCTAATGACAGTGATGATAGATATGAAGGTATGCTTGTTGTACGCAGTGAACTACGCAGTATGTGTAGTCATCATCACCAGCCTGTATCTGGTGTTGCTTACATTGGTATTATTGCCGCAGATAAACTTATTGGACTTAGCAAGTACACACGTATTGCACAGTGGTGTGCTCGACGTGGCACATTACAAGAAGAACTTGCTAACGACATTGCTCGTGAAATTGCCAAGGCAACAGATGCCAAACACTTAGGTGTTTACATACAGGCAGTGCATGGGTGTTGCGAGAACAGGGGCATAATGGCACACTCAAGTCTTACACAGACTAGTGTACTTAAAGGTGCGTTTAAAGATGATCCGGGTACAAAGAAAGAATTTTTTGACAACATTAAATTGCAACAAGAATTTGCTCCGCGATGAAATACATTACAAACAAATCAGGTACCATTAACTTACCTTGGGAGCCCGGGTTGTTAGAATGGTTACGAGAAAATTATCCAGCAAGCGATTATAGAATTGTAGGAATAGAATACGAGTATGTTTAATAGCATTTTAAAACTGTTAGATAAGATAGGTCGTAAACGTATTGTATTAGATAGAGCAAGTAACGAACCTTATTTAGAACGTTACTATTTGTTTTTAAAAGATCGTAAACGTTTTCCATTTAATGTATTCTTACATAAGTTTTTAAAATCAGATCCGGATGATTTACATGATCATCCTTGGCCCTATGCAACAATTATTTTAAAAGGTGGCTACTATGAATGGATTCCAACTTATGATTCTCAAGGCAGTAAACTATACGAAATGGCTGTTTGGCGAGGACCCGGCAGTTTTCGTATATCTAGTGCTGATAGTTTTCACCGTATTGAATTGGATCCAGATGTAACTTGTTGGACACTGTTTATGCCAGGTCCACAAAAACGTGAATGGGGTTTCGCTACTCGAGCAGGATGGGTGCAGCACGATCAATATATAGAAAGTAAAATAAATGGATACTAAAGTACACGAAATTATGAATATTGCTTCTGAAGAATGTGCAGAAGTAATTCAAGCAATTAGTAAATGTCACAGATTTGGTTTGAATAACTATAAACCAGGCAAGCCACTAACTAATGCTCAACACCTAGAAGTAGAATTAGGGGATTTACTTGCTATGGTAGATCTGTTAAAATCTAATAACATTGTAACACAAGAAGGTCTTGATATTGCAAAAGCAGCCAAGATTGAAAAACTTAAGAAATGGTCTAACATATATGAGTAAATTAAAAATAGCAGAATTGTTTTATTCAATTCAAGGAGAAGGACGCTATATGGGAGTGCCCAGTGTCTTTCTTAGGACCTTTGGCTGCAATTTTTCTTGCAGGGGTTTCGGTATGCCACGTGGAAAACTAAGTTCAGAAGCCGAAGACATTGCAGAAGTTGCACATATGTATAACAAATACGAATTACTTCCACTTGTGAGCACAGGATGTGATAGTTATGCATCGTGGCATCCGAGTTTTAAAAATCTAAGCCCAATGCTTACTAGTGATGCTATTGCAGATCGCATTGCAGAAATTATTCCTCACGGTGAATGGCGAGATGAACACTTGGTTATCACAGGCGGTGAGCCTTTGCTAGGTTGGCAACGTGCTTATCCAGACTTACTGAATCATCCTAAGATGCAGGGTTTAAAAGAAATTACATTCGAAACCAACGGTACTCAAGAACTTACATCAGAGTTCAAGCAGTACTTGCATACTTGGAAATCACATCATGACAAAGATTTTTGGAGAGAGATCACATTTAGTGTAAGTGCTAAATTGCCTTGTAGTGGAGAAAAGTGGGAAGATGCAATTAAGCCAGAGATTGTGTGCGAGTATGAAAAATACGGTACAGCATATCTTAAGTTTGTGATTGCCAACGACCAAGATTTTGCTGATGTTGAACGTGCCGTTACTGAATATCGTGCTGCTGGATTTACAGGTCATGTATACTTGATGCCAGTCGGCGGTGTGGAAAGTGTTTATGCGATGAACAATCGTGCAGTAGCAAACCTAGCAATGAAGAACGGGTTACGATACAGTGATCGACTACAAGTACCGTTGTTTAAAAACGAATGGGGTACCTAATGAAAAAAATTATTAAAAAACTTTTTGGCATTGACAAGATAGAAGCCGATATAGTAAAAGCAGTAGAGGCAGAAGAGCAGCGGCTTAAGGAGCAAGAAGAGCGGCTTAAGGAGCAAGAAGAGCAATTAAAGGAAGAAGAAATGGAACTTTTAAAAAAGAAAAATCCTAAAGAGTATGCTACTAAAAATAAAGAACCGTGGGTAGCCGTTTTAGATACTCATGTTAACAAAGAAAATGTTCGTAACGGATTTTTTGAACTTGACTGGAATGAATACTTTGTGTTACAATTACGAAGTGCAGGCTATTCTGGTAATACAGATGAAGAAATAGTCGACTTATGGTTCCAAGAACTTTGCAGAAATGTCGGTGCTGAAGAAGATGTCGATATGGAACGTAGAGGTAGTGGATATATTAATCGTGCCCTTAGAGATGACGGCAAAACAGAGGTCAGTTAATGGAAACATATATTATTGTAGACACAGCAAATACTTTCTTTCGTGCTAGACATGTAGTTCGAGGCAGTGTAGAAGACAAAGTCGGTATGAGCATCCATACTGTGTTAAGCAGTGTTCGCAAAGCATGGAGAGATTTTAAAGGATCCCATGTTGTATTTGCATTAGAAGGTCGCAGTTGGCGTAAGGATTATTATGCTCCCTACAAGCGGCAACGTACCGAAGCAAGAGCAGCACAAAGTCCAAAAGAACAAGAAGAAGATCGTGTTTTTTGGGAAACATTTGACGAATTTAAATCCTTTATTTCAGAAAAGACTAATTGCACAACATTGCAACATCCACAGTTAGAAGCAGATGATCTAATTGCAGGATGGATACAAAGTCATCCAAATGATAATCATATTATTATTTCAACTGACGGGGACTTTGCTCAACTTATTGCACCTAATGTAAAACAATATAACGGTGTCAGTCAAGTTACAACTACTCACGAGGGATACTTTGATGAGAAAAATAAACGTGTAAAAGATAAAAAAACCAAAGAAGAAAAGCCTGCTCCTAATCCAGAATGGCTGTTGTTCGAAAAGTGCATGCGTGGAGATACTAGCGACAATGTGTTTAGTGCATATCCTGGTGTTCGAGTAAAGGGAACAAAAAATAAAATTGGACTTACAGAAGCATTTAACGACAAACAGTCTAAAGGGTTTGCATGGAACAATATGATGCTACAGCGATGGACTGATCACGAAAGTGTCGAACATCGTGTGTTAGATGATTATAATAGAAATGTAGTGCTATGTGACTTGACTGCACAGCCGGATAATATTAAACTGTTGATAACAGAAACAATTAATAATGCAACTTCAGTTGATAAAAATATTAGCCAAGTAGGCATTCGATTGTTAAAATTTTGTGCAACTTATGACATGCAAAAAGTCAGTGAGCAGGTGCAAAGTTATGCAGATCCATTAAACGCAAGGTATACAATATGACAACAATTGCAAAAGTATTAGTTCCTAATAAAAGTTGGTTGTTAGAAGACAACGGACTAAAAATAGGTACACTAAACAAACAAAGAAGTTCTTATTATATTTTAAAAAACGGCGAAGAACTTTCATTAGGTAATGCAAAAGACCTACAGGAAAAATTAGGCAATATATTATTTGAACCAGAATTAACCAAAACATATGTAACTAAAGAATATGCAGTGTACGAATATCCATGCAATTCAAAACCTTACGGAGCAGTTTATAATATTAAACGTAAATTACCTATATATGCAAAAAGTACAAAAAGCAAAAGTCAGTACTGTGCAGGCTATTATGTAATTAAATTCCGTAAAGGATGGGTTAAAAGTTATTGTCCTAAACTAATTACTCTAGATAGATATCCATTTTACGGACCGTTTAAAAGCGAATCAGAAATGAAAAATATGCTATCTACTATTAATAAAAAAGAAAATGAAACAAATTAATACATTATCAATAGAAAATTTCTTGGAAAAGGCTCGAATTGCAGTCAAATCTAATCAAAAACAGATAGTTTTAGACATTAAAGAAGCCCAGGCATTATACGATAGTATAGCGCTAGTAATGACTAGACTAACTGGCAAATTAGATGCTGAAATAAATAAACCTGTAGAAGAAACTGTTATTCAAGTGGCAATGGACGGCGGCGGATTTAAGGAGTAGACTACTAAATATATGCGTATATAACTGGAGATTGTACGTATATGAGTAGACCTAAACCAAATGTGTTATTAGAGATAACAAACAAACAAACATATAAAACTGAACAAGTTTTAGAGTCTGATGCTATATGGGCAGTGTTTTATAAAGATAAGCCAGTTAATCTTAAAACTACAAGTTTTATTGCTCAAGATACCGGACCTAAATATAAAAAAGTAAGTTTTTCAAATAGCGGGCATGCGTACAATCTTGCAGAAAAACTTAATAAAACTTTTAATTGTAATGACTTCTCCGTTTATAAATTAACATCTGGAGAAAAAATTGTTGACGAATCAAAGAAATGATATCACTTGTTATGTACTAAAATCATTAGGAAAGCAATACGACAACGAATATGTAAAAAATATGCTTCCTAGATTTTGGGTTAATCCTAGGCAAAAAGAGTCAGGCGGGCTTAGACTAACCGAAGACGGATATAAATGGCTCAAAGAAGCCGATATCAAAGACTACCAAATTGATATTCCAAAAGGAATAAGTTGGACAAACCAATTAATTATTTGGTTAGATCAGTATGTAGAAAGCCCATTTTATCTTACATCCAAAAGTATATTTGTTTTCAATGAGCGCATGGCTGTACAATTGGTATTATTTTCTGGAAATGTTGCTAAATTTGGATTAACAAAAGCCAAGGCTGTTGCAAGAAAACAACAAGAAAATAGTTGACATAGAAACTGAAAACCTGTATAATTTATACATACACTAAAAAGCAGTGTATTAAATTTCAAACACTATTTCAAAGGATTTAAAATGGCAGAATCAATGAGCGGCAACCGTACTGTTAGCCCTAACGAAGCAAAGCGTAGTTTGCGTAAATGTGTAAAAATTCAACGTCCTGTGTTTATGTGGGGTCCTCCAGGCATTGGTAAGTCTGACATTGTTCATCAAATTGGTGCAGAACAAGAACGTGAAGTTATCGACGTTCGATTAAGCCTGTGGGAACCTACTGACATTAAAGGTATTCCGTATTATAATGCAGATATGAAGACTATGACTTGGGCTCCTCCTTCAGAGTTGCCGACTGATCCAGAATCTACTGCTATTCTGTTTTTGGACGAATTAAACTCTGCGGCTCCTGCTACTCAAGCGGCTGCGTATCAGTTAATCCTAAACCGTAAGGTTGGTACCTACGTGTTGCCAAAAGGTGTTAGTATTATTGCCGCAGGTAATCGTGAAACTGATAAAGGTGTAACTTATCGTATGCCTGCTCCGTTGGCTAACCGATTTGTTCACATTGAGTTACGTACTGACTTTGACGACTGGTTGATGTGGGCTACTAGCAATCGAATCCATGAACAAGTTGTAGGTTATGTGTCTTTTGCCAAAGCAGACTTGTACGATTTTGATCCACGTAGTTCAAGCCGAGCGTTTGCTACTCCTCGTACCTGGTCATTTGTTAGCGAGTTGCTCGACGATGATAATTTGCCAGAAAACACTTTGACCGATTTAGTTGCAGGTGCAGTCGGTGAAGGTCTTGCAGTTAAATTCATGGCACACCGGAAAGTTGCCAAACAAATGCCTAAGCCAGAAGATATTTTGGCAGGTAAAATTTCCAAATGCGATATCAAAGAAATTTCTGCAATGTATTCGTTGACTACTTCCATGTGTTACGAACTTCAAGAAGCAGATAAGAAGAAGGTTAAAAATTGGGACGAAATGAGTGATAACTTCTTTTCATTCATGATGGATAACTTTCCGACTGAATTGGTTGTCATGGGTGCCAAAGTTGCTCTTACTAACTACGGGTTGCCGTTTGATGCTTCTAAAATGAAGAACTTCGATCGCTTCCACGAAAAGTACGGCAAGTACATTATCCAAGCAATGGAAAACTAAAATAGGCCCTACGGGGCCTATTTACTTGACAAAATGGTAAAAAGACTATATAATATTAACATAGACAACGCAAAAAGGATCAAAATGTCAGCAGTAATGAAAACTGAAAAAATTGCAAAGCCAGTTAAAACTAAAGAATATTCTCAAGCAGATAAAAATAAAATTGTAGAAAAACTAGTTACTGCTCGTGTAGGTCTGTTGCTTCGACATCCTTTCTTTGGTAACCTAGCAACTCGCATGAAATTAATCGATGCCAGTGATTGGTGTTCAACTTTAGCAACTGATGGTCGTAATTTTTATTACAATTTAGAGTTTGTTAATAAACTCAAGCCTAAAGAAGCAGAATTTGGGTTTGCTCATGAAGTGTTGCATAACGTATTTGATCACTTGGGTCGTAAAGAGCATCGTGACTCTCAATTGTCAAACATTGCCGCAGACTTTGCAGTTAATCAAATTCTTAAAGATGAACGCATTGGCGAAGTGCCGCATTTTATTAAGATTTTACAAGATAACAAATACCGTGGCATGAGTTACGAAGAGATCTATGATGACCTATATGAAAATGCAGAAAAAATTAATCTATCTGCTCTCGGTGAATTGTTAGACGAGCATTTAGACGGAGAAGGCGACGGCGACGGCGACGGCGACGGTGATAAAGACGGTACCGGACGTCCTCGCCTGAGTGCCGAAGAACGTAAAAAAATTCGTGACGAAATCAAGGAAGCAATGGTAGCGGCTGCTCAATCAGCAGGGGCTGGCAATGTTCCTGGAGGTATTCGACGTCTTATCCAAGATTTTACTGAACCTAAAATGGATTGGCGTCAATTGTTGCGCATGAATATTCAAAGTATTATCAAAAGTAATTTTAGTTTTAATCGCCCTAACCGCAAGAGTATGCATAGTGGTGCAGTGTTGCCGGGTTTAATGAATGAA
>Ga0209702_10005378_pt1 | contig 17492 bp, 18 predicted proteins | sample FRY01_FD_187210 | JGI IMG/M metagenome (GOLD analysis project Ga0209702, IMG submission 187210) | Freshwater microbial communities from Lake Fryxell liftoff mats and glacier meltwater in Antarctica - FRY-01 (SPAdes) (version 2) | ecosystem: Environmental > Aquatic > Freshwater > Ice > Glacier...
GAGCCTGCTACGCGATTGGGAGATCGAAACGGAACGTCTCATCGACGCCAACGCTCCACGGAAAACTTGAAAAAATGCTGGCAACGAAATTGCACGGATATTGGTCTGTCGACCTGCGGAATGTAAGCCTTAACGCGCCTTTTGGGCGCAAAACCCGGGAACATTTTGAAACCGGCCGTTTTGATGCATGTTCGCCCCGGCGGCCACACTAAAGGGGGAAATTACGATGAAAAATGGTCAAATCCATCGAAATATCGCCCAAACTGCCTGTTTTTTAAGCATTTTTGAAATGGCACGGTTTTCTGTCGGATCAAGTCCGACAGGCTGCTAGAAACCTGATGGTCAAAGGTGCCAGCAAAGTGATGGGGCACTTGATGTTTGGCGTGCTGGCCTTGTCGGCCGATCAGTTGATGCGACTACGACAATGACCCACGATCCAATCAGTCTCGAAATGGTTGCATTCGCAGGAATGCAGGACAAGTCACAAACTGAAAAATGAAAACCATGCGGAAAATCTAGCGAAGCTACTCACGCGCGATGAAAAGTCAGAAAAATCGACCCCCGAAGTCGCATGCTGCACTGCAATATTTGGAATTTTTTAGTTTTGCAAGAGGCTCGGCAGTGATAAATATGCTACATTCTCCCCAAGAATTGAGACTCTTAGCATTTCGAACAATGAACAAAGAACGAGCGTTGCCAAGTTTCCTTGGGCAAAGCGAAGGCATTGCTGCTATCCGCAAACTTTTGCCAGTGGTTGCTGCATCAAGTTCCACGGTGTTGATCACCGGGGAAAGCGGCACTGGTAAAGAAATAATTGCGCGCTCGTTGCATGAACTGTCAGGCCGTTCTAAATGTAATTTTGTGCCGATTAATTGTGCGGCTATTCCCAAGGAGTTGATCGAGAGTGAGCTGTTTGGGCACCGCAAAGGAGCCTTTACGGGAGCGGTGAGTGACCGTATTGGACGCTTTGAGTTGGCACATAACGGATCCATCTTCCTTGACGAAATTGGTGATTTGCCTCTCGACATACAGGTCAAACTTCTGCGCGTACTGCAAGAGCGCGTCGTGGATCCTGTGGGCGGTGGGCGCCAGGTAGCCGTTGACGTGCGTGTGATTGCAGCCACCCACCGGGATCTGGAGGCTGAAATTGCGGCAGGGCGGTTTCGGGAAGATTTGTTTTACCGGCTCAACGTGTTGCCCTTGAACACGCCGCCGCTGCGCGAGCGGCTTGATGATTTACCGTTGTTGTTGGAGTTCTTTGCCAAACACCACGCTTCACCTAACCAAAAGCCAGTCACTTTCGCGGGTGATTTTTTGCATGCGATGAAGCTCTACCACTGGCCAGGAAATGTTCGGGAACTGTCTAACCTGGTCGACCGCTTCAGCACCTTGTTTTCCGGGCAGCTCCTGGAGTTATGCTCGTTTCCAAAAAGTCTCCTGCCCAGAGAAATGGCTTTTTTCAAAGCCCAAATGGAAAGTGGAGAAATATCCTTGCCAGATGAGGTCGATGCCCTGGCGCAGGCGCTCTTCCCTCTGCAACTGAGCCCGCACGACCATTCGGTCGTCGAAAATGTGTTGGGTCTGCAGGATGAAAGTGCAGAGCCGCTGGCTGGCCCTAATGCGGCTGAGATGCTGACATTTTTATCGCAAAACCTGCAGGTTTTGCCTCCTGAAGGCTTGTCGCTGAAGCACCGCTTGGCAGAAATCGAGCGTGATTTGATAGGTCAGGCCCTCAGCCGAGCCCAGGGCAATGTGTCGCAAACAGCACGCATCCTGAATATTCAGCGCACTACCTTGATCGAGAAAATCCAGAAATTCGGTCTTCGAGGCGTCTGAATTGTTTTGCTGTGCGCAGCGTGTGCTGCGTTGCACATTCCCTCACATTTTCTATTGGTCAGGCCCTTGTTGCTTCTCGGGCGTTACCCCCTGGGCCTGTGTTCTCGGGTACTGCACAAGACGTTCTCGCGGTTTAGCCGATACGGCAGGCGCTGCGGGTACCGCAGCACCTGCGCTGGCCGGTGGTGGATTGGCTTTCGCAGCAGCTTCTTGAACTTGGCGTTGTTGGCGCAGGGCAGCTTCCACTTCCCGGCGAACTGCGCTGGCGTCAAGCGCCACTCTGGGTGCGCTCTGCGATGGGGATTTGATTGCCTTGATCGCGTCAGCTTGGGACCGCAGGCGTGCGTCTATTCCTTGGAGCAGCTTGAGCATGTCCGCGCTCTGGGGGTCGCCGGGTTTGCTGGTAGCTGTTTCGCCCAAGACCTTGAGAACGTCTTCCATGCGAATATCCGAGCGGGCTTGCTGATTGCTGATGGCATCTTGCTTTGCCGACATGTCGCGCAAGATATCGCCAGTGGCCGCAACCGCTTGAATAGAATCGTCCATGGTGACGACCCGCTTGCCAACCGCCAGCAGCATGGCGTCGAGTTGCACGACGCGCGACTGCAGGCGAATCGACATCCATCCAAACAGGATGCAAGAGGTAAGTACGATACTGCCAAAAGCGATCAGCATCATCAGGCCATGGCGCTGCTGTCTTATGTAAATTGCCACCAAATTTTGAGTTTCCTGGTGTAGGTTGGCACCAGCCTTGGCTGCCAGATTGGCGGCGCGGGTCGCCAATTCGGCCGAAACCAGCATGGTGAGTTTTACTTCAACAGCCTGGCTGTCTGGTTCGATATCACCGGGCGCAGTCTGCGCAGTGGCTTCCTGGTGCACAGAGTCGGCCGCCGGGTCGGTCGGATTGACGATGGGCACATCGTGGTTTTCTGTGCTGCTGGAAGCTGCTTCAGGGCCCGGCGCGTTGGCGCTCGGCAAGGCTGTAGTGGGTTCGGTCATGGCGCTCTTGCTAGTGGGTAGGTGGTTTCGTTTGTGCCTGACTACCCATCAGTGTTTCCAGACCGTCGAGTTGGTGGGCAACTGCGGCGTTTTCAGACTGTAGCGCCGCCAGACGCATAACGAGTTCATCAGATAACAGGGCTTTCAGATCTGGTGTGGCAGCAAACGCATATTCCGACGCTTGCGGCACCGGGATGTCGGCGCGTTTGTTTTCGACGGGCGTTGCTGCTCCAGGCGGAGGCGGCGCCGTATCGACCGCGGTCCAGTCTTCGCCAGACGAGGACGGCTCCGTGGCATGGTCATCACCTTCAGCCAGCGGATCGTGAGTTGTTGGGCCGCCGGAAACCGCAGATTTGCTCAGGGCATTGCGCGACCCAACGGGCATGGTGATTGCATGCGGCGCGGAGTTTGGAATGAATTCGGGCTCGCTCATCGGGTGTCCTTCGTTCGTTTTTGGGTAACCGCTGGGGCGATTCCCACAGCAGACTTCTCTTTCAGAAAATTGACCGTGTAAATTTTCGCGTCTTTGGGGGATGTGGTATCCGTTACAAAATTGCTAGCCTCACGCGAGGATGGAAATGGTCCTGACACCACGGTAAATTCAATGGCTGAATTGCCTGGCAGGTATATTGGAATAACGTGTGTGTCTTGCAGCTTGCCGTTCTTTCGTACCCACTGGGCTGCTGCCTGGTAGGAAGGCTCCGTGGTGTGCTGAACAAGGTACGCATCGGATGGCAGTTGCTGCAACCAAGCGATTGCTCCCAGCTCCTGGGGTGACTGCGTGATGACTTCTTCGAGAGCATCCCGCTCATTCACCACAGTTTGCGCAGATGTCGCCACGCCAACGCTAGCGCTTGCTGGTTCCGCTGGCAGCCGTGCCGGTACGACTGCTGCAACGATTGCTGGAACGTTTACCAGCAAGCCTGCGCCCGTTCTCTGGGTGCCGGTATGCAACAAAAATGCGGCGCCTGTCGAGGCCAGAAGCAGGGCCGCGACAGTGCTGGCAAGACGCCAAGTTTTTTTGCCTGAGCCGCCAGTGTGGAGAGGCGTTTCGGGGCTGGTTTGCGCGGTGGCTTTGGCGGCTTGAACTGCTGGCGCCGATTGAAGCAGGCCGAGTGCTTCGCCTTCGCGCCCCTGGCTGCGGGCTTGTGCCAGCATGAGTTCGGCCTGCTCGGGTGTAGGTGGTTCAATTTCCCACCGCAGAATTCGACGCCCAAAAGGGTTGAGTAACTGATGCTTGTTGCTATTTGCGGTGAGAAGCAGCATGACGCGGATATTGGCGCCCGGAAAATACTCTATCAGACGTGCCAATAATTCAATTTCGTGGGCAGGCAGGGCGGCTGCATCGTGCAGAATCCAAATTCTGGGCACTGAGTTTTGTACAACGCCCTGCATCGCGTCTTCAACCGAAGAATCACGCAAGGCGTCATTGAAACGTGCAAGCAAGGCCTCCACGCTGGCCGGAAAATAGACTTCCAAAGCGATTTCGGGCGCGGCTGCGCGCAGGCGTTGTACCAGCAGCTTTCCATAATGGTCCAAGGTGCCCTCGTGCCTGCTGATCAAGGCGAGACTCATCCCATCCATGATCATCGCTTTGACAGAACCGTCCAGCCGTAAGCGGTCGGTTACCCGAAACAGCAACGCTGGCGGGTCGGTGATGCTCTCGTTGTCCCAGTGGGGGTCGTTCATGTGACGGCGTCCTCATTGAGTAGCGCCTTGCCATTGGAGTCAAACAGCATACTGTCAGGAATTTTTGGATAGGGGCGCGCCATCGGCTGAACCCCAGGTTGTATTTGGCCCAGGCTAAACACATAGGCAATGACCTGTGCTACTGCGAAATACAGGGCCTCAGGGACCGGTTCATTAACTTTGGTGGTGAAGTACAGCGCACGTGCGAGTTCTGGCGAGGAAAATACTTCGATACTGTGGGTTCTGGCTTCTTCGCGGATGCGGCTGGCAACAAAGTCTGCGCCCTTGGCCAGCAAGATAGGCGCACCGTCTGAAGTGGGGTCGTATGACAGTGCGACGGCAAAGTGCTCCGGATTGGTGATGATCACGTCGGCGTCCTTGATCTTGTGCATCATGCGCGCGGTCGCCACTTCGTGCTGGCGCCTGCGGATTTGCGCCTTGACTTCTGGCCTGCCCTCCACATCTTTCATTTCATCGCGGATTTCCTGCTTGGTCATGCGCATGCGCTTCTTGAAGGAATAGCGCTGGTAAGGCACGTCAATCAGCGCAATTAGAACCAAACTCAGCGTGAGCCACAGCACGGAGTCGGAAATGAGACTGCCAGCCAGCGCTATGCCTTCTCGCAATCCCATGCTGCCCATGTGGATCAGCTCAGAAAAATGCTTGTCCAGCAAAAGCAGCAAAACGCCCGCGACCAGGCCGAACTTGGCGACTGACTTGAGCAGTTCCACCGCAGCATGCGTACCCAGCATGCGCTTGAGGCCTGTCAGTGGACTGAGTTTTGAGAATTTTGGCAGAGTCGCGACCATGGAAAACAAATAGCCACCGGTAGCGCCCGCCGCCAATATGGCCACCACTACGGTCACCAGCATCACTGGCAGCACTAGTAGAAGTGCTTGGCTCAATTGATGGGCAAAAGCATGCGGCAAAAGCGCGGGGGTTTCAAGCAATGTGCGGTCCCAAGTCAGACCAGCGGCAAAGTACTTTGCAAGTTGGTTAAACCACACGCCACCCAGGGAGGACAACACCAAGACCGCCGCCAGCATCACCGCCGCCGCAGACAAGTCTATCGAGCGTGCAACCTGTCCTTCGTCCCGCGCGCGCTGCAGTCGCCGTGCGGTGGGTTCTTCGGTGCGCTGGGAGCTGTCTTCTGCCATGGTCTATTCGTCCGTTATGGCAGTGCGAGTTGGGCCCGAACTTCCAGGAAACCCCGCATCCAGAGCCACTCCATGCGTGCCCCTATGCTGGGTAGCGCCACCATCAAAATGAAAAACCCCGCGATCACCATTGCCGGCAAGCCAACCGAGAAAATATTCAGGCTAGGCGCCGCACGCGAGGCGACACCCAATCCGATGTTGATGAACAGCAGAGTCACCATGACTGGCAAAGCAACTAGTACGGCACCCATAAAAATCATGGAACTCCATGCGACAAAGTGCGCCCAAGTGCCTGCCGTGAGCAGGCCCTTGCCAATCGGCAGTGACACAAAACTTTCTATCACCAGCCCCAGCAACATCGCATGTCCACCGAGTCCGACAAAAATCAGCGTGGAGAGTATGACGAGAAACTGCGCTATCACAGGAACGTTGCCCAGGTTGGGATCCATCATGTTGGCAATTGACAAGCCCATGGCATTGGAGATCGATTGACCAGCTACCAGCAATGCAGCAGTCACGATTTGCATGCTCAGTCCCATGACTAGTCCAATCCCGATTTGATTGAACATTTCGACCAGGCCCGCTGCGGAGGCTGGATCTATTTGTGGCCACTGGTGCATCGGATAGACCATCCAAGTCAATGCCGCCGCCAACAGGATGCGCACGCGAACATTGATCGCTCTCAGCGAAAAAATGGGCGCTGAAATCAACAGAGCCGAGATGCGCAGCATCGGCCACAGAAACGTGTAAAACCGTTCCACGACATCGCCAACCAACAGGTTCATGGGCGCGACCTCATCGGCGTCACGTGAAGAGCCCCGGAATACGCTGAAACAAACTCCGGGTGTAGTCCACCAGTGTGGCAAGTTGCCAGCCACTGACCAGAGCCAGGGTAATGGACAGAGCCATTAACTTCGGAATAAAACTCAGAGTGGATTCGTTGATGGAGGTTGCAGCTTGCAAGATACCGATGAGCAAACCGACCGCTAAAGCGACTCCCAACAGGGGTGCCGAGATCAGCACCATCATCCACAATGCCTGGTGGCCCAAATCTATTACTGCGGGAATGTCCATGTGAACTCCTTAGCGGGTGACAAAGCTCGCCGCCAGAGAGCCCATGATCAGGCTCCAGCCGTCAACCAGCACAAATAGCATCAGCTTGAATGGCATCGAAATCATCATTGGAGAGAGCATCATCATGCCCATCGACATCAGCACGCTCGCCACAATCAAGTCAATCACGACAAAGGGGATGTAGATCAAAAAACCAATGGTGAAGGCGCTCTTGAGTTCGGATGTAAGGAAAGCTGGAACCAGCGTGGTGAATGGCACCGCATCGGCAGCCGTCGCATCGGTGTTGCGTGACATTTGCATAAAGAGGCCAATGTCGTCCTCGCGCGTTTGCCGGACCATGAATTCTCGCAATGGAGCCTCGGCTGCAGCCAGAGCTTTCTCAAAGCCCATGCCTTGCTGTGTATAGGGTATGACCGCATTGGTGTAGACCTCGGACAGCACCGGCGACATGATGAAGAGTGTTAAAAACAGGGAGATACCAACCAGCACATTGTTCGGTGGCGTTGAGCCGGTTCCCAGGGCTTGCCGCAGAATCGACATGACAATGATGATCCGGACAAACGATGTCATCATGAGCAAAAAAGACGGCAGCATGGTCAGCGTTGTCATCAGCGCCAGCAACTGCAGCGACAAGCTGTATTGTGTGTCTTTGCCGGTACCAGTGACGTTGACCATGGGGATGCCTTGACTCCAGGCGACAGCGGGTGCGAGTACGACCAGCACAGCCAGTGCCAGGAAAAGGTTTTTGGCTTTCAAGACGCGGCTCCCGTGCTGTCGTCCAGCGCATCTGGCGTGTAGGCAGTACCTTCCCAATTGGCCAGTGCCGTGAATTGGCTCGGGCTGACCCCGATCAGTACCTCGCGCGTGCCGACCCGAATCAGCGCGATTTTTTGTCGGGGCCCGACGCTCAGCGTTTCCAGCAATTGCATTTTTCGTTGCTGGCCACCAAGATGCTGCATCGCTTTCACGCGACGCAAGACCCAAAACAAGACGGCCAATAACAGCAGGACCAGAACCATGCTCGCGCCCATGCGGAGCCAATCGATGCCGCTAGCGGCGGTGCTAGTCATGGCTTACAAGTTCCTCATGCGGTCAGAGGCTGGTACCACCCGGGTGAGCCTGATGCCATAGCGCTCATTCACCAGAACTACCTCGCCCTGTGCGACGACGGTGTTATTGCACAGCAAGTCCAGTGGTTCGCCCACTATGCGGTCAAGTTCTACGACGCTACCCTGGGTCAGTCGCATCAAGTCTTTGATTTTGATCATTGCCCGCCCGACCTCAACACTGAGCGTCACGGTGATGTTCTGCATTACCTCGGGTTTGATCTGGTTACTGTCGGCGGCCAGAGCGTCGTTGTCGATGGTGGTGGTGTCGTTCATATCAAAAATCTAGCTGGGTTATTGGTTTCCGGGTTCCACGGCATGTGCGATTTGCACGGCGATTTGCGCCCCTATCGCGCCAACATGCACATCAAAAGCCGGTATGCCATTGGGCTGCAATCGTGCAAATTTGGGCTTCTTGAAGTAAAGCAGGTCGCCGGGTTTGAGTGCCTCCAGCGCACTGAGTGTGGTGGTAACGGAGCCCAGCACCACGCTGGCCTGCAGGCAGGATGCTCCGACAGACTCCGCAAGATCTTTGCGCCACTGCAGATCAGACTCTTCGTTGCCGTCACCCGTTTGCACACGGCTTCGAAGCATCTCGCGCACTGGCTTGAGTGATGCATAAGGATGGACGATGTCGATAAAACCGAGATTACCCTTTGCCGTCTCGGTCTCAAAGCGACTCAGGATCACCAGATCGTTCTCGTCTGCGATCTGGGCGAACTGCGGATTTATTTCCGAGCTGACCATCTCAAATTCCAAAGACATAATGGGCTGCCACGCTTCACGCAGGGTCCGAAATATCACGTCCAGAATCATGTTGATAATGCGCGATTCCATCGGTGTAAACATGCGCCCTGGCGCGAGTTGCCCAACAGTTCCTTGGCCAAAGCCGCCGAAAAAACTGTCCAAAGAACTGAATACGATCGTTGGATCAATCACGACGATCGAGTAGCCTCGCAAGGGATTCATGCGGACCACATTGACCGACAGCGGTGCTTTTAGGTCCTTTTGGTATTCGCCAAATTTGACGACTTGCACTTTGGTCGGGTGGACGCGCGGACTGGTACGCAGCACCTCCATCAAGCTCAAGCGAAATTGGCGGATAAAACGCTCATTGATCATGTCAATTGAGGCGGTATTGATACCCAAACTGCTGTCTTCGCTGATCAGATCGTGTTTTTTTACACGGGCTGCAGTGTTGAAGCCGGTGTCCAGCGCAATCGTGCCGTCATTGACGCCCTGGGCCAGTGCTTCCAATTCTTCCGGGGAAAGTAGATTATTGGCCATGGTTCAATCGGTACAAGAAAAAAGTAGCTGGCGTCATTGCACGATAAACGACGTGAAATACACATCCTCGATACCGCCAAAGTCCTCATATTTCTCCACCAGTGAGTTCATTGCGTTGCGGATCCTCACTGCTAAATCCTTGCGAAAATCAGGCTTTGCTAAATCCGCTTCAGTTGTGACGCGCATCACATCCATGACGACAGAGCGCAGTGCGAATTCATGTTTTTTGACGTTGTCGATCACCCGCTGGTCGTAGCGCGTTACCACCGCAATTTGAACCGACATGACCTTGCGCGAACTGGCAAGATTGACCAAAAATTCGCGTTCCATTTGAAAGTAGGTGTAATCGAAACGCGGCGTCTCGGGCGACTTGTTGTTTAACTTGGCAACTTTGCTGTCAGCCTTGCCGTCAGCCTTGCCATCAGCTTTGCCACCGTGACCGTCACTGGATTTTTTGGCACCATGCGCATCGGCTGCCGGTGCACCATGTTTATCGGCGGTTTCAGCAATCATGTCGTCGGCAGACGGGGCTGGGTGGCTGAAGAATCCACTGAGGAACAAGGTGCCCACTGCGGTTCCAGCGATAAGTACCAGGACCACCACCACCGCGATGATGATTTTAATTAAAGGTGACTTGGGTGTCGCTTCAACAGCATCTTCAGTCGCAGCTTTTTTTTCTGACACGTAACACCTCGTTCCTGTTTATCAAACCGGTAGGCAAGGGAGCTTTCGCCCTTGCCTACCGCCATAAAAATACATACCGAAAGCACTGAAATCTCAGGCGAACACGTCCAGCCCTGCTGCATCTGATGATCCTGCCGCTGGCCGCAATGGCGCTGCGCTGGACACGGGTACGTCAGTCACCTCGCTCCGGGTCCTGGGAGTTTCTTGAAACGCCTGACCGGGTGTCGGATTTCCGCCAGATTGACGACTTGTATTCCCGTTTATCCAAAGGTTAGCAACTGCCATGCCAGATTCGGCCAAGCTGTCTTTCAATCGCCCTGCACCCTGGGCAATAAGTTCCCGGGTGACGCTGCTGTCAGCGCTGAATATGGCACTGAGGCCGCCGGCATTCATTTCCAGTGCTACGTCAATGCGGCCCAGGCCGCTTGGTTGCATGCGCATTTGCATCTTCCATTGGCCACGCTCAATCTGGGTTAGCAGACGTTGCGATAGCGCCTCGCCGAGGCGGTTGGCCAGTTGTTGGTACTGGATGCTGCGTTGTTCAGCCTGATCCAGCGGGCTGGACCCGTCAAGCTGGGGTGCCGTGGCTGCAAAGTGGGTCCCCTGTGTGCTTGGTGTGGCTGCGCCCAGGGGGGGCGTCGTGGTTAGTGGATCCGGCATGGCATCGACGATCAGTGCGCCCTTGTCATCGACCGACCAGGATGCAGGCAGTTCAAGATGCAGGTCTTGCACTGGCGCCATCTGGGGTGCGCCTTTGCCAGCAGCGCTGGCCTGGGATAACAGGCTGGACCCGTTGCCGGGTTTGTCGGTTGCCGCCAAATGCGCTAGCCGTTTGCTGACCTCCGGGTTTCCCATCACCAGGCTCAGTGTTACTGCTGGAGCTTGCGTATCTTCAGTCTCCAGCGCTGAAGGCCCCTCTGGCGCGCTGACGTTCAGGGCCGCCAACAGTGTTTTCCCCACTTGCGGCGCCAAAACGGTTACTTTGGCCGGTGCGATCCAGGTTTGTACGTTTTCTATAGCTGGCTTTGGAGCAGTGGCCGCCAACGGTGCCAGGGCGGCTGTGGGCAAGGCCTGAGCTGTGGGCAAGGCCTGAGCTGTGGGCAAGGCCTGAGCTGCAGGCAAGGCCTGAGCTGTGGGCAAGGCCTGAGCTGTGGGCAAGGCCTGAGCTGTGGGCAAGGCCTGAGCTGTGGGCAAGGCCTGAGCTGTGGGCAAGGCCTGAGCTGTGTTTGCAGGACTGACCCAGTTGGCTTGCAGATAGGCTGCCGTGTTGATCTGTGCAAAGACATCACTTGTCGCCCTATTGGTGTCAGAGGCGGGATCAGCGTTGGTCGCGTTGCGCGGGCGCCCCGAGAGCAAAGAGCTAACGGGTGCAGTTTTGGGCGTGGTGGCTCCGTTCGTCGTATTCGCAACGGCGCCGTTCAAAGAGGGCGCTGCTGAAACGGGGATCGGCCCAAATAGAGTGTCCACCGCAGCGTCACCCAAGCCCTGCGCGCGCGCGAAGGCCGCCACGCTGGCGAGGTCGGGCATGGGAGCATCGCTGGTAATGACATTGAGTTCTCTGCCCAGCGCCAACATTTGCAGGCCTGCCCCCGGTACGACGCCGTCTGTGGCAAGGGCGGCAAGCCCTTGCCGCTCCATTTTGAGCATGTGTCCGGTCAGGAGCTCAGCAAAATCTCCGCCGGTCGGGCCAGCATCGAGCCCCTCAGGCCGGGTCGGAGTGGCCGCGCCTCCTGGCGCTAAGAGGGAAATTTGACTCGAAGAGCCAACATTCGAGGAAAGGTCGAGGTTCGCATTCACGGCAAGTGTCCATTCACAAAAAGGCCACCTTTGATGGCGAGTGTCCTAATTGAGCAAGAAGCAAGCCTGGAGAAATATTGCCGCTGCGATTCACCCCGGTTGACGCAAGGTGTCGGAAATGTATGGCATGGACTTTGCGTCTTGAGGGTGTGAACTCCCCAAAACACAGACTACCGCGGTAACAAATCCAATGGCAGTGTCGACAATCCGACAAGATCTTTCCAAAATCAATTTTACCAACCTGAGTATTCCGGCCTTGGTGTTGTTGATCATGGGGATGCTGGTGGTGCCATTGCCGCCGTTTTTGCTGGATGTGCTGTTTACCTTCAATATTGCGGCGAGCATTTTGATCATTATGATCGCCATCGGGACGCGCAAGCCCCTGGAATTTTCCTCCTTCCCCTCTGTCCTATTGTTGGCGACCATGCTGCGCTTGGCATTGAACGTGGCCTCCACCCGGGTCATTCTGATCAACGGACATGACGGGCACGAGGCTGCAGGTAAAGTGATCGCCTCGTTCGGCGAGTTTGTGATTGGTGGCAACTATGTCGTGGGTTTCATCATTTTTTCGATCTTGATGATCGTCAACTTCGTTGTGGTGACCAAAGGTGCGGGACGGGTTTCGGAGGTGAATGCTCGGTTTACGCTGGATGCCATGCCGGGTAAACAGATGGCGATTGATGCCGACCTGAACGCCGGGGTGATTGATCAGGAAACGGCCAAACGGCGCCGGGCTGAGTTGGGTCAGGAAGCCGATTTTTTTGGCTCAATGGATGGCGCCTCAAAGTTTGTCAGCGGCGACGCAATTGCTGGCTTGCTGATTTTGATCATCAATCTGATCGGTGGATTGGCTATTGGTATTGGCCAGCATGATTTGTCGCTCAGTGAAGCCGGGCGGATTTACTCCCTGCTGACGATTGGCGACGGTCTGGTTTCGCAGATTCCGGCGCTATTGCTGTCTTTGGCAACCGCCATTATTGTTACGCGAGTAACCACGCCGGAGTCCATGACCGAGCAGGTTAGCAGCCAGTTGGGCAACCCGACTGCCTTGTTTGTAACCTCCAGCATTATGGCCATTCTGGGTCTGATACCTGGGATGCCGCATATGGTTTTTGTAGCGCTGTCGGCTTGCAGTGCCGCCTTGGGGCTGCTGGTTATGCGCAAGCAGGCTGCGCTGGTTGCGCCTTCGACAGAACCGGGGGCGGGCAACGCACTAGACGAGCCCAAGGAAATCGGCTGGGAAGACTTGGATTCGGTGGACCTGGTTGGCCTGGAAATTGGCTATGGACTGATTCCACTGGTGAATGCTGAAACAGGCGGACAACTGATGACACGCGTGAAGGGTGTCCGCAAGAAGCTGTCGGCTGAACTCGGATTTTTGATTCAACCGGTGCGTATTCGCGATGCTTTGAGCATCGACCCGGACAGCTACCACATTGTGCTCAAGGGTGTGATCCGTGGTCGGGGTAAGGTCAAGGTGGGTTGTGAGATGGCGATCAATCCCGGTCGCGTGTATGGCGCCCTGGAGGGGGTTGCGACACAAGAGCCCGCATTCGGTCTGGAGGCCGTCTGGATTGAGCCCTCGCAGCGAGATCACGCACGCGCCCTGGGGTATACCGTCGTGGACCCGGCGACCGCCATTGCGACGCACCTCAACAAGGTCTTGCGAGACAATGCGTCGGACTTGCTGAGCCACGATGAAGTGCAGCAATTACTGGACAAACTCAGCGCCAAATCACCGAAGTTGGTGGAAGACCTGGTGCCGGGCAAGCTCTCTTTGGGAGTGCTGACGCGCACTTTGCAGAATCTGCTTAGCGACTCCGTGTCGATTCGCGACATGCGGACCATTGTGGAGACGCTCACTGATGTCAGTTCGCGCACGCAAGAGCCAGAGCAGTTGACCGCACTGGTTCGACCGCGACTGGGTCGCATGATCGTGCAATCCTTGGTGGATGAAAAAGAGACGTTGTCCGTTATGACGCTTGAGCCCGGCTTGGAGCAACTGCTGCACAACGTGTTGCAGCAGCAAGGTCAGGGACAAAACAGTTCCCAAATGGTCATGGAGCCTGGCCTGGCTGAACGCCTGTTTACCGCTTTGCGCGCAGGCTCCAAGCTGGTAGGGGAGAAAGGCCATAGTGCCGTACTGATCGTTTCGCCGTCGATTCGGCCCTGGTTGGCCAAATCTGTACGGCACCGAGTGAATGATTTGATCGTTTTGTCTTATAGCGAAATACCCGACGATCAGGCCGTCAAAGTTGTTCATATGGTCCAGACAGAAGACAAATCCTAAGAGGCTGTGTTCATGGAGCTCAAGTACATCACCGCACGCGACGCCAAGAGCGCCGCGGAACAGGCCATCGCCTTGTATGGTCGCGACGTTTTGATAGTTTCAAGCCATCAGGTGGGCGATCAAGCCGAGTTGGTGGTGGCCGTGGATGTAGTTGAGCAAGCGCAATCCACCCCTGGGGCCGTGCTTGCGGGGCGCGCCCCCAAGGTACAGCCTGTCATTGACCAAAGTTCGCATGATGGCGATCCTGGTGAGGGTGACTTCCGACATCACTATGCCCGCGTACAGGTTCCGCCGAAAAAATTGGAACCGGTTATCGCCAGCCAGGGTGATTCCGCACGTGGCCATGAAATTATTCAAATCGTTCGGGATGAAATTGCTGCATTGCGCCGTGACTTCATATTGAGCCAAAAGGCTTCAGGATGGCAAAGCGGTCTGAGTTTGAACGTCGAGGTGGAGGCGTTGTTGGCGTCGTTCACAGCGGCTGGTATGCCAACCGGTTTAAGAACACTGCTTTTGCATACGGTGAAGGACATGCAAACCGAGAGCGAGGCTCTGCAGGCGGTTCGAGAACTGCTCCATCATGCCGTACGACGCCCGAGCCAAGCGCCACCGCAAACGGGCGTTCACTTGCTGGTCGGGCCTTCTGGCGCAGGCAAGACGCTGATGGTGGCCCGCTTGGCTCGCCACGCTGCGTCAGTAAAAGGCGCTGGCAAGGTGGCGGTGGTGAGTTACCGTGATGCGCGAGTCGGCGGTTGGCATCAAGAGCATCTGAGTGCCAATGTTGCGGGTGTCGAGTACTTCCGCGCCGACGACCCCGTTGCTCTGAGGACACTGCAAGGGTCGATGGAATTGCGACAGGAATATGGTCTGGTTCTGATCGATACGGCCGGCCCGCAAATGGCGCAGCGCGTTGCCGAAGTGCAGGCGGTTTATCCGGGCTGCTCGGCCCATGCTGTTCTGCCTGCCGATTCCTCTTGTGCCACGCTGAACCGCATTTTGCAGGTCCCTGGTACAAGCTGGGCGAGTTTGATGGTTAGCAAGTTGGACGAATCAATTCAGCCTTGGCCGCTAGTTGAGTTTCTTTGTAGCAGCGATGTCATGCTTTCAATTGCAAGCGATGGGTCCCATGTCGCTGATCTGCGACTTGATTTCAGTGCTGCTGCGTTGGTAGAGATGGCAGTGGCGCAATTGACGCGAATTCCCGAGCCTGTTGCAAGGTCGCAAGGGCTGCAGGCCCGTCTGCCGATCTCGCACGCTGCTGACGAACAGACGAGGGATGAACACACCGCGAAGCTAAAATTCAGCGGTCCTTCTTTCCAACTACTAGCGCCTGTAAGGTCTCGCGGTTTGCGCGGCCCGTTCAATTAATTCAAGTACCACAAGAATGAAAAAAACTGTCAAAACAGAGATTATTGGCGTTGCCAGCGGTAAGGGTGGCGTTGGGAAAACAACTGTTACGGTCAATTTGGCCATCGCACTTCAGCAAATGGGTTACAGCACGATGATTTTCGATGCAGATTTGGGGTTAGCCAATTCCCAAATTGCGTTGGGGTGTGCCTGCCCGTTCAACCTGAGCCACTTCATGAGTGGTCAGAAAACTTTGCAGGACATCATAGTTACGTCGCGTCACGGCGTCAGGCTGGTCCCAGGCGCCTCGGGTGTCCAGGAACTGGCTGCATTAAGCAGTCTGCAGACTTCACGTATCGTGCAGGCCTTCAGTTCTCTGGAAGGCGAAATCGATTACATGCTGGTCGACATGGCTGCTGGCATTTCTCCTTCGGTTCTGGGCTTTATGGCTGCCTGCCAGCGCCGCTATGTTGTCGTGCGCGATGACCCCTCTTCGATTGCTGATGCGTACGGCACCATCAAGATTCTGATTCAGGACTACAACCTGAACGAGATCTACATTATTCCCAACGCCGTAAGCAGTCAGGCGGAGGGTGAAAATTTGTTTCGCCGTATCAATCAGGTGTGTGCGCAATTCTTGAGTTTCACCACGCACTATCTCGGATCGATTCAAAACGATGAGATGATCTTGGCGGCGCACAAGAAATACGAGCCCGTGATGGAGTACGCACCACGCAGCACAAGTGCACGTGATTTCAAGCGGCTGGCCAAATCTATCACCCAAGTGCCATCCATCCATACAGTCTCCGGTGGGATGCAGTTTTTTGTGGAGCGTCTGGTGGGTAACTACGCTTGAGCCATGCTTGCATCGACTGACTTGTACCAGCAGGTTCACAATAACAGTGAGGAGCTGGTGCTGGCCCATTTGGGCTTGGTGAAACGTATTGCCTTGCACCTGAAGGTGCGCATCCCGGCCTTTATGGAGCTCGATGAACTGATCCAGGTCGGGATGATCGGATTGCTCGAAGCGGCGCGCGCATTTGACCCTCAAAAAGGCGTTGATTTCGAAAATTTTGCCGTTAGTCGGGTGCGTGGGGCGATCCTTGATGAGGTGCGCAACCTGTCCTCCTTGCCACGTTCCGCGGTGGCCTTCAACAAGTCTGAAAACAAGGCTATCCACACGCTTGCCAGTGAGTTGGGACGGGCCCCGACCCAGAGCGAATTGGCAGAACATCTGGGTGATGATCTGGACCACTACCAGAAAAAACGTGGTACCGCGAAACGGTTTGACACCTTTTCCATGGAAGTCATGACTGAAGAGGTTATGAATATTGCCGACGAGCGCAGCCGCCAACCCGATGCAATCGTCGAACACCAGCAGTTGCTGCGTGCGGTCGGAGAGGCCATAGTGACACTCCCGGAGCGCGAGCAACTACTGTTTTCGCTCTACTATGTTGAAGAAATGAACCTGAAGGAAATAGGTGCATTGCTGGGGGTCACTGAGTCCCGTGTCAGTCAACTCCTGAGCGCGATTGTGAAGAAGTTGCGAATCCATTTACGCATAGAAGACCGAGCCGCAATCCGATCGTCCGCTTCCCACTCGGCATAAGGTCGATTCAAGTTATTCAGGTCAATGCCGAAGCTTGCGATGTGTCCAAACATTGAGGGGGAGCTTCTATGGCTTTTAAATTAAAGGCGCTCGAGTCTTACGGCGCTGACAATTTTGCGTCCCAGGCATCCGTGGCGAACGGTGTCGTGCTGATACAGATGTTGTTTGACGGTTTGATTGACAGCCTCGTAGCAGCGCAGGGCCATTTGCAGCGTGGCGCAATCGCCGAGAAGTGTATCGATATCGCGCGCGCCAGCCGGATCGTCGTTGGCTTGCAGGGCTCGTTGGATTTTGAGAAGGGTGGTGATTTGGCGCAGAACTTGAATGAGCTTTACAGCTACGTCACCCGCCGCCTGATTTATGCCAACGCCAACAACGATATGGATTGCCTGCGGGAAGTCCAGGGCTTGATGGATGAAATCAGGCAGGCCTGGCGTGAAGTTCCGTTTCTTTCGAGAGTGCAGGTACCAGCAATGGCCGCCGCACATTGATCCATTGTTGTGAATTAATTTAATCGGAGTGCGATATGTTTGGGGCTATCGGGTTGGTCGTGCTGTTTGGCTGCGTATTCGGAGGATTCATTCTTGCGGGCGGATCGATGAGGCCTATCATTGCCG
>Ga0209702_10005379_pt1 | contig 17487 bp, 17 predicted proteins | sample FRY01_FD_187210 | JGI IMG/M metagenome (GOLD analysis project Ga0209702, IMG submission 187210) | Freshwater microbial communities from Lake Fryxell liftoff mats and glacier meltwater in Antarctica - FRY-01 (SPAdes) (version 2) | ecosystem: Environmental > Aquatic > Freshwater > Ice > Glacier...
ACTTCATGTACCACGCACCCTCATAGATCGTGTGCAGATCGTCGGTGAAGTGGAAAGGCACGCCCTGGATCACGTTTCCCACCGCCACGCCGAACAGCAGTGCAGGGATGGCACCAGAGGCAAACAGCGCCCAGTCCCAAGCCGTGCGCCAGCGCGGGTCATCGCGCTTGGAACGGTATTTGAACGCCACAGGCCGCACGATGAAGGCCGCAAGGATGACAAACATCGCAAGGTAAAAGCCTGAGAAGCTGACCGCATACAACGGCGGCCAGGCGGCAAAGATCGCCCCGCCCCCAAGGATGAACCAAACCTGGTTGCCCTCCCACACCGGACCGACGGTGTTAATCGCCACCCGGCGTTCGATGTCAGTTTTGCCCACAAAGGGGATCAGCGCACCCACCCCCATGTCGAACCCGTCAGTCAGCGCGAACCCGATCAAAAGGACCCCCAAAAGCCCCCACCAGATCACGCGCAGTGTCTCATAGCTTAGAAGTTCATGCAGGATCATGATGATTACTCCGCTGGTTGCAGGTCAGGTTGGGCGATGGCGTCGGCATTCTTGCGGCCCGCCAGCCGGTCGGTGTGCCGCACAACCCAGGCGTCGGTTTCGGCAACGTCCTGGAACGGGCCCTTGCGGATGTATTTCACCATCAGCCCCATCTCGATGATGAACAGCACGGTGTAGAACAGGATGAACCCGGCCAAAGTCAGCGCCACCTCGGTCATCGAAAGGGCGCTGACCGACATAGCGGTGGGCAGCACGCCGTCCACCGTCCATGGCTGCCGGCCAAACTCGGCCACGAACCAGCCCATCTCGGCCGCAATCCACGGCGCTGGGATCATCACCACCGCCAGCCACAGGGCCGGGCGGGGATAATTCATGCCGCGGAAGGACGACCTCCAGAAGAAGTAGGCCATCGTCGCGATGAACCCGAAACCCAGTGCCACCATGATCCGAAAGGCCCAGAACAGCGGCCAGACGGTCGGCACCGTGTCATTCGACGCGGCCACGATCTGGTCTTCTGTCGCCTGACGCGGGTCATCGACGTATTTCTTCAGCAGGAAGGCAAAGCCCAGATCGGCCGAGTGTTCCTCAAACGTCGCCATGATCACAGGATCGGCGGCGTCGCGCATCTCGCGAATATGCATCAATGCATCATAGGCGATCATGCCGGACCGGATGCGATCCTCGGCCTGCGCCACCAGATCGTTGATGCCAGGGATTTCCGTGGTCAGCGACCGCGTGCCGATCAGGCCCATGGCCCATGGGATTTCAATGGCGAAATGCGTCTCACGCGCTTCCTGGTCCGGAAAGCCGATCAGGTTGAAGGGTGCGGGGGCCTCATGAGTTTCCCACATCGCCTCAATCGCAGCGAGTTTCATCTTCTGGCTGTGGGTGGCGGAATAGCCGCTCTCGTCGCCCAGAAGGACAACTGAAAAGGCCGAGGCAAGGCCGAAAGCGGCGGCGACGGTGATCGACCGGCGGGCCAGCTCAACGTGGCGGTGCTTCAAGAGATACCAGGCCGACACGCCAATCACGAATACCGACGCTGTCACATAACCCGCGGAAACCGTGTGTACGAATTTCGCCTGCGCCACCTCGTTGAACAGGACGGCGAAGAAATCGGTCATCTCCATCCGCATGGTCTGCGGGTTGAACTCTGCCCCGACCGGGTTCTGCATCCAGCCGTTGGCAATCAGGATCCACAGGGCCGAGAAGTTCGACCCGATGGCCACCAGCCAAGCGACGCCCAGATGCGCGACCTTGCTTAGCTTGTCCCAGCCAAAGAAGAACAGGCCGACGAATGTGGCCTCAAGGAAAAAGGCCATCAAGCCTTCGATGGCCAGCGGCGCGCCGAAGATGTCGCCGACGTAGTGGCTGTAATAGCTCCAGTTCATGCCGAACTGGAATTCCATGGTGATGCCGGTGGCGACGCCGAGGACAAAGTTGATCCCGAACAACATGCCCCAGAATTTCGTCATCTGCCGCCAAATGGGGCGGTTAGTCATAACGTAGACCGTCTCCATGATCGCCACGATGATCGACAGACCCAGCGTCAGCGGCACGAAGAGGAAGTGATACATGGCCGTCATGGCAAATTGCAGCCGTGACAACTCTACGATCCCGAATTCCATAATCTTGGCTCCAGTTTTCGGAGGCGAATCCCCCGCTAAAAAATATTCCCACTTTGGAATGTGTCTGCTGGCTTGGCAGATGTAGCCTTGATCCAGATCAATAACTGACATTCTTTATGCAACTTAATGCAGCGGTATGATCCGATCCGCAAAAGCCGTTTCCGCCTGCCGATGTGCGGCGATCAGGATGGCGGCGTCAGGTAGAATGGCGCGGATGCCTTGCAGCACAGCGCAGGCAGTGAAGTCGTCCAGCCCCTCGGTTGGCTCATCCAGCAGCAAGACGCGGGGTGTGCGCAGTAACGCCCGCGCAAGCGCCAGTCGCCGCGCCTCGCCCCCCGAAAGCCCCTCGCCCCTTGGGCCGATGCGCGCGCCAAGCCCGCCTTTGGCCGCGATTACGCCATCCAGTTGCACGGCTGCTAATACCCGCCACAGCCGCGCGTCATCTGCGGGGCCAGACAGGCGCAGCGCCCGCTCCACTGTGCCAGCCATAAGCGCGCTGCGTTGCGGCAGAAGCGTAAGGTGGACGCGCAAGTCAGCCTCGGGCCAGTCCGGCAGGGAAATGTCGCCAAGGCGGATATGCCCCGCGACAACCGGGTGCAGCCCCGCGATGGCCAAGAGAAGGGTCGATTTCCCGCTGCCGCTGGCCCCGGTGATCGCAACGGTTTCACCGGGGCACATGTCCAGTGCAAAGTCGCTCAGGATTGGCAGGCGCGTGCCTGGGCGGTGCAGGGTCACGCCCGCGATGTGCAGGCCGGACGGCGCGGCCCGGGTATGGGCGGGGGCGGCATCCCGCAACGGTTCGGCCAAGCCGCGCCCCACGCGGCGGGCGGCATCGGCCATGCGGCCAAGGTCTGACACCGCACGGCGAAGGGGGGCCAGTGTTTCGGCCAGCGCAAGAGCGGCGAAAAAGCCAAGCGCTGCAAAGGCTGGCGCGATCTGGCCCTGCTCCACCAGTGTCAGCCCGATCCCCAAAGCCCCCGCAGCTACGACCGATCCCAACACAGCCAGCGCCGCCCCCGCCTGTCGCTCCGCCTGGTCCAGTTGGCGGCGCAGGGCAAGGCGCCGGTCCTCGGCCCTCTGCACCGCTTCGCGCTGCGCCACCAGACGGCCGTAAACCGCCAGATCGCGGCGCGCGCGGATCAGGTCGATCAGCCGGGTGCGAAACGCCTGCGCCGCCACCTCGGCCCGGCGAGACAGGGGCACGGACACCCGCGCCATCCAGACAAAAACCACGACCGCGCCAGATACATAGCCGCCCACGACCCACAGCGCCACCGCCGGGGCCACCAACCACCACAGCATCCCCAAAGCCATGACCTGTACCGACAACCCGGCGATCACCGGCAAGACCAGCCGCAGGGGTACCCCGTCCAGTGCGTCGATATCCGCCGTCAGCCGGTTCAACGCTTGCGCGCCGCGCGCCTGGATCATGCGCGGATAGGGCGCGGCAAGATGCGCCGCCAGTACCCGCAACCGCAGGCTCTCAAGCGCGCGCAGCGTGGCGTCATGGGTCAGCATCCGCTCGCCATAGCGCGCGGCGGCCCGGCCAAGCGCCAGAAACCGCACCATGGCGGACGGCCGAAAGACATCAAACACCGCCCCCGTCCCCGCCAACCCTGCCGCTGCCGCTGCCGTGATGAACCACCCCGACAGGCCCAGCAGCGCCGCCCCCATTGCCAGCACAATCACACTCAGCGCCGCCCCCCGCAGCATGGCGGTACGTTGGTCGCGCAGGATCAGTTTGAAGATCGACCAAAGCGCTGTCATTGGGCCGCTCCCAGATCAATGATCCGGTCCATCCGCGCGGCAAGGGCGGGGTCATGGGTGGCCACCACAAGCGTAACCCCATGGGATTGCGACAAAAGCCCCTCTGTTACCGCTTGCGCTGTAGCGGCATCAAGGTCTGCGGTCGGCTCATCGGCAAGGATAACATCGGGGCTGCCATAAACCGCCCGCGCCAGCGTGATGCGCCGCGCCTCGCCGCCCGACAGGCCGCCACCGGTTTCGCCCAACCGGGTGCCAAGGCCCTGCGGCATCGCCTGCACAACATCACCCACCGCCGCCGTGTCCAGTGCCGCTGCAAGGTCGCCCGTCCGCCCCAGCGTCAGGTTCTGCATCAGGCTGCCGGTCAGGAAATGCGGCGCTTGCGGCATCCAGCCCAGCCGCGCACGCCAGGCATCGGCGTTCGCGGCTGTCAGGGGCTGATCGGCCACAGTCACTGGACCAAGTTCCAGCCCGGCCATCAGGCGCAGGGCGCTGGTCTTGCCAGAACCACTGGGGCCGATCAGGGCCACCCGCTCGCCCGGCGCAATCACGATATCGGGCAGGATGCGCCCCGAGGGCGTCCGGCAGCCACGCAGGGACAGGCTGGCCGGACCGGGCAGCCGCGCAGCCGATGCGCCAGTGCCGGGTAATGGCGTGCCGGGATCGGTGCCATAGCGTGCCAGTTCGTCCAGCACCGCATCCGCCGCGGCCTTGTCATGCCAGGCGGCGGAAAGGTCGCGCAGCGGCTGGTAGAATTCAGGCGCCAGCAGCAACAAGAACACGCCCGCCTGCGGCGAAAGCGCCCCACCCCATGCGCCAAACTCCAGCGCACCCAGCAAGGAAAAACCGACATAAACCGCCACCATCGCCACACCGATGGCCGCGAACAACTCCAGCACGGTCGAGGACAGGAACGCCACTGCCAGCACCGCAATGGTGCGTTGGCGCAGATCGCCTGCCGCCGTGGCAAAACCCTGCACTACCGCAGGCTCCGCCCCCAAAAGCCGGATATCCACCAAAGCAGAAAGCCGTTCGACCAGAAAATCATTCAGCGTGCCCACCTCGGCCATCTGACGGGCGCTGGCCTCTTTCGCGGCCATGCCCACCAGTGCCATGAAAACCGGAATCAGCGGCCCCGAGATCACCAGCACCATCGCTACCGCCCAGGATTGCCACAAGGCCAGCGCCAGAATGACCACGGGCAACACCATCATCCGCGCCCGCGCAGGGGCGTAACGGGTCACATAAGGGGCAAGTAGATCCAGCTTTTCGCTCGCCAGCGCTGCCACACTGCCAGCGCCGCCAAAGGTGCTATCACCTGCGCGCCTCGCCTCGGCTGCGATCAGGGCAGTGCGGGCTGTCGCGATCACCGCCTCGGCTGCAGATTGCGCCTGTGCCTCGGCCGCGTAGGCCAGCGCCGCACGCAAGCAACCCAAACCGGCAAAGCCAAGCGCCGCCAGCCCCGGCGACGGGCCCTCGCCATGCACCAGCCCCCCGATGGCCCAAGCGACAACGGCTGCCTGCAACGGCCAGATCAACCCGGCCAGCACGGACAGAACCGCCGTCAGACGCAGACGCGATGCACCGGGCAAAAGCACATCCGCGTGCAGGGCTTTTGTGCGGTTGGGTTTAGGCTTGCGATTGGACACAATGGCTCTTTAACTTGCTTGTAGAATGTCACTTAAACCAACCAATCAACGGCAGAGGTGATCTAGATCAAGGTCGGCCGGTTTTTTGGCGGCTAATCATCATAAACCTGACAACAGAAAGCGACTTTGATGCGCCTGACCACCAAGACCAACCTTGCCGCGCGCGTTCTGATGTCTTGTGCCGTGAACGAGGGCATCACGCTGCGCAGCGCGGAAATCGCGCAGACCTGCAATGCCTCGCTGAACCATTTGTTGCAAGTGGTGAACGCGCTGCAGGCGCATGGGTTCATCGAAACCCTCCGCGGGCGCAGCGGCGGGCTGCGGCTGGCCCGCCCGGCGTCGCAGATCTCCATGGGCGATGTGTTTCGGGTGTTTGAGGCGGGAACCCCCTTTGCCGAATGTTTTGATCCGGAAACAAACACCTGCCCGCTGTCCGCCACCTGTCGCCTGCGTGGCTATGTCGCCCGGGCCGTGGAGGCGTTTTACCATGAGCTGGACATGGTCACGCTTGAGGATCTTACCAAGGGGAACTGTGGCCTTACGGCCTTGTTGGCCGTGCCAGACAGCCTGCGCCGCGATTGCGCTGAGTTGGCAAGTGCCTGACTTGGCCCAGACCAGCAAAGGCGCGCGGTTCTGGAACCGCTTTGCCAACCGCTACGCTGCGCGTCCGATCAAGGACACCGCCGCCTATGAGGCGCTGCTAGCCGATGTGGCCGCGCGCTTGCGGCCAACCGATCATGTGCTGGAAATCGGCTGCGGCACCGGGGGCATGGCGATACGGCTGGCCCCGTCGGCGGCCACCCTTCGCGCCACGGATTTTTCGGAACAGATGGTGCGTATCGCCCGGACCAAGCCTGCACCGGGCAACCTGCGCTTTGATGTGGCCTCGGCCCAGACCGCGCTTGATGGCGGCCCTTTTGACGCAATCTGCGCCTTCAACGTGCTGCATCTGGTGGACGATCTGCCTGGTCTTTTGCGCGACCTCTACCGCAATCTGCATCCCGGTGGGCTGCTGATCAGCAAGACATGGTGCTTTGCCGATCTGGGGCGCCGACCGCGCCTTTTGTTTGGCGTGCTGAAAACCGTTGGCCTGTTCCCGCTCGCCATCTCTCTGACAGAAGCACAGCTGCGCCAGATGCTGCAGGACGCGGGCTTTGTCCTCATCGACCACCGGGTTTTCGGCAGCCGCCCGCAAAACCCTTATTTCGTTTTACGCAAACCCGTTTGAGCCAGGTCAAGGATACTCCATGACAGACAAAAGCACCCTGCCGCTAGAGGTTACGACCTCTGATCCGACGGATGGACCGGAACGGCGCTGGTTTCGCAAGCGGTATCTGATGGTTCTGCTGGTGCCACTGTTTATGTTCTCGGGCGGGGTCTTGGGCCTGTATTTCCAGCCCCCCGCCTTACAAAAGTTCTATGCGCTGACCGGATTGCAGCCCGGGGCTGGATCAATATCGCCCATCGCCTTACCGCCCGACATCGAACTGCCACCCAAGATGGCCGAGACATTGCTGCCAAGCGATGTTGTGGGGCTGGCCCGGGTGATGCCACGCGGGGATGTGTCGATCGTGGCCGCACCTTATGGCGCAGGCGATGCAAGGGTGGCCGAGGTATTGGTTGCTGTCGGAGATGCGGTTGCCAAGGGCACTTCGCTCGCGCGGCTGGACAACCGGACGGCGCTGGAAAGTGCTGTGCTGGCCGCCGAGGCAAACCTTGCGATCAAGGAGGCGGCCCTGATGCAGACCCGTGCCTCCGTGCAGGCCAGCCGCGATGAGGCGCAGGCGGGCTTGGATCAGGCGAAGTCGGCGGCTGCCGAAGCGGCATCGACCCTTGCCCGCAGCGAGGATCTGTTTCAACGCAAGGTAACAACCCAAGCCACCCTGGATCAGGTACGCGCAGCATCTGCCGCCGCCGATCTGGCCGTGACCCGGGCCGAGGCGACACTGACGCGGTTTTCCACCCTGGCACTGGAAGATCAGCCCGACGTGCTGGTGGCCGCCCGCAATCGCGACGCCGCCACCGCCGAACGGGCACGGGCGAAGCTGGATGTTGAACGATCCCTCGTGGTGGCTCCGATTGCAGGCACCATCCTGGATATTCACGTTACCCCCGGCCAGCGCCCGCCTGCGGGCGGGATCATGGATATGGGCGACACCAGCCAGATGATGGCCGAGGTTGAGGTCTGGCAGGACCGTATCGCCAGCATCGCCTCGGGGCAGCCTGTGGAACTTGCCGCCGTGGCATTGGGGCAAACGCTGCATGGCGTGGTCGACAGCATCGGTCTAACGGTGGGTCGGCAAGGGCTGATCTCGGATGATGCGGCAGAAAACAAGGATGCCCGCGTGGTGCGCGTGCTTGTGGCGCTGGATCAGGCCTCATCCACCATCGCGGCGCGCTATACCAACCTCGAGGTCATCGCCCGCATCGACACCACCGCGGCCCAGCGGGCTGCGCCATGAGCCGCCTGTTACAGGCGATCTTCGGGCGACTGCCGATCGGCTGGCTGCAATTGACCCACAACCGCACACGGTTTGCAGCGGCGCTGGCGGGGGTGGCCTTTGCCAATGTGCTGGTCTTTGTGCAACTGGGCATCATGAATTCAATGGGGGCGGCCACGTTGCGGCCCTATGATTTCTTTCAGGCCGACATCATGATTTCTGCAGGCGATTCCAATGCGTTGACGGATGGCGGCAACGTGGCACGGCAATGGTTGTTGCAGGCGATGGCCGACCCGGATGTGACGGGTGGCATGGGGCTGTTTCTGGCCAGTGTCGCTTGGGACCGAGGCGAAAAGGACATCAGCCTGTCCACCTTTGGCGTCGATCCGGTCAAGCCGGGCTTTCTCAACCCCGCCATTTCGGGTGATCTGGCCCTGTTGCAAGTGCAGGATGCTGCAATCCTTGACCGGCTTGCGCGCGGGCTGACCAAGGACGAGGCCGCAGCCATCCGGCCCCAAACCCCGCTGGCATTCGAGGCGCAGGGCCGCACGGTGGTGGCCTATACCACCTTTGCGGGGGGCGGTGGCTTTGGCGGTGACGGCTATATGCTGGTGTCCGATCAGACGTTCTTGTCGCTGTTTCCGGCGCGCAGTTCGGCTGCACCCGACCACATCCTGCTGACGTTGCGGCCCGGTGCGGATGTTCAGGCCGCCGTCACCCGGTTGCGTAGCCTGATTTCCGATCCATCCCTGCGCATCCGAAGCTATGCCCAGGCCGCACAAGACGATCTGACCTATCAGCAAACGCGCAGGCCCACCGGCATCATCTTTGGCTTTGGGGTGCTGATCGGGGTGCTGGTGGGGCTGGTCATCGTCTATCAGGTGCTGTCGACCGATGTCGCTGACCACCTGCGCGAATACGCCACCTTCAAGGCGATGGGCTATGGCCCCGGCTTCTTTCTGGGCGTGGTATTTGAGGAGGCGCTTGTTTTGGGCATCATGGGGTTCATCCCCGGCCTGATTGTCGGCACGGGTATCCTCACCCTGATGGGCAAGATCACCACCCTGCCCTTGGGCATGTCGGTTTCCATGGCGGTCAGCGTGTTTATCGGCACGGTGGTGTTCTCGGCCTTGTCAGGGGCGATTGCCACCCGCAGGCTTGCTGCCGCCGACCCTGCTGATTTGTTCTGAGGGCGCGCGATGGACAGCGAAAACATCCTTGAAGCGGTCGGCCTGAACCATTGGTTCGGCACGGGCGACGCGCGAAAGCAGGCCTTGTTTGACGTAAACCTGACCCTGAGGCGCGGCAGCTTTACCGTGCTGATGGGGCCGTCCGGGTCTGGCAAGACGACCGTGCTGACGCTGGTCGGCTGCCTGCGTGCAGTGCAGGACGGGCAGGTCACCTTGCTGGACCGACAACTGAACGGCGCGTCCGAGGCCGAGCTAGTGGCGCTGCGGCGCCGTCTGGGGTTCATCTTTCAGGCGCATAACCTGCATGAAAGCCTTACGGCCACGCAAAACGTGATCATGGGGCTTCAGATACACCGGGGTGTGTCGGATGCGCAGGCGCAACACGCCGCCATCCATTCCTTGGGCCTTGTCGGCCTATCGGACCGCGTGGCCTATTTGCCAGGCAACCTGTCGGGAGGGCAAAAGCAGCGCGTGGCCGTGGCCCGCGCGTTGGTTGGCAATCCGGCGCTGGTGCTTGCGGATGAACCCACCGCCGCGCTGGACAAGGACAGCGCCGCCGAGGTGGTCGATCTTTTGAAACGGATGGGAGCGGCGCGCGGAACCACGACACTGCTGGTTACCCACGACAATCGCATTCTCGACCGCGCCGACCGCATCCTGACGCTGGAAGACGGTCGCATCGTCAGCGTCGAAGACAGGAGTTGATATGGGATGGAAGCGCTGCACAGCGCTTGTCATCACATGACGCAACCGGGGACTTGGTCTTGTCACGGTTTGGTGCCGCCCCTTTGATAGCGTAATGTGCAGCAAAGGAGATGAGCTATGGGCACAATCAGGACGGATGAATTTCGCAAGGCTGCGGTGCGGATCGCGCTGACCAGCGGGCTTTCACGCAAACAGATTGCTGATGATCTTGGTGTCGGGATGTCGACGCTGAACAAATGGATCACGGCGCATCCGTTGCCCGGCAATGGTTTGCAAGGCAAACCATGAGAGGGGTGACACGGATGTGGTGTCGCATGAGGATCGCGAACTTTCGCTTGAGAACGAAAGGCTTCGGCGCGAGAACCGCATACTTCGCGAGGAGAGGGACATCCTAAAAAAGGCCACCCAGTTCTTCGCGAGCCTAAAGCCGTGAGGTTTAGGTTTATCGAGGAACACAGCGGCAGCTTTGGAACAGACCGGCTGTGTCAGGTTATGAACGTCAGCCCTCGGGGGTTGCGGGCCTTTCGTAGCCGTCCTGCCAGTCGCAGACAGCATACGGACATGATCGTTCTGGCCCACATCAAGGAACAATCGCGCCTCAACCTGGGCAGTTATGGCAGGCCCCGCATGACTGAGGAGTTGTAAGAGGTCGGGATCAATGTTGGTCATCGTCGGGTTGGGCGGTTGATGCGTGACAACGGGATCGTCGTTGAAAGAACACGCAAATTCAAAGCAACTACGGACAGCGATCATACGTTCAACATCGCACCAAACCTGTTGGATCGTGACTTCAATGCGCCTGCACCAAACCAGAAATGGGCCGGCGTTATCAGCTACATCTGGACCCGCGAAGGGTGGCTGTATCTGGCCGTAATTCTGGACCTGCATTCGCAGCGTGTCATCGGCTGGGCTGTCAGCAATCGTATGAAACGCGATCTGGCGATCAGAGCCCTGAGGATGGCTATTACCTTCCGATCACCGCCGCGGGGCTGCATCTTCCACAGCGACCGGGGCAGCCAATACTGTTCGCACGACTATCAGAAGATTCTGCGTGAACACGGCTTCGAGGCGTCGATGAGCGGCAAAGGCAATTGCTACGACACTGCGGCTGTTGAAACCTTCTTCAAAACCATCAAGGCTGAATTGATCTGGCGGCACACTTGGGAAACCCGCAGGAAAGCCGAAACCGCCATCTTCCAATATATCAATGGCTTCTATAACCCAAGTCGTCGCCATTCAGCATTGGGAGGAAAAAGCCCCTTGGCCTTCGAGCGTAAGGTGGCTTAAACGAGCACTTGGGGCGGCACAAAACCGCGACAGGTCCAGGGCCCGCCAACCGTCGTCCTCCTGATCGCGATGCTCTTGCTGAGCGGCTGCGCGACGGCCAATTCTGACGCGAAGGCTCTTAGAGTCTGATTCGAAACTAACGCAACAATTTCAGACACATGGCATTTGATGCGCTGCGCAACGTTTGCTGGTCGCCCTTCACCCAAACCCAACAAAATCAGATGTTTGGGCCGCCGATCTTGTCTGCCATGATGGCATTTCGATGCTTTGGTTAAACGCAACACATTGATTTTGCGTGATTAGTTTTGGATCAGCCTCTTAGTCCGCCCGTTGTGCAATACAGCACCGCCGATCAGACGCGAGCCGCAGAAGAGGTCGAGGCTCTGCCGGAAGGGGCAATGGTGGTGCGGATGCTCAGCGATTATGCCGTCCTGCGGGATCAGGCGCGCACATGCAGATGAAAACGGGCCGGGCAACTGCCCTGCGGGAAACGCCGCACGCCTCGACCGGAGCGCCATGCCCGGCCCGTTTCACAGGATTACGATTTCAAAGAGCGGCAGGGAGTCGCTGCATCAAGATACTGGCATGCATAGGCTCCGTCTGTCGCGAATCCAAAAGGGCACAATTGTGCACCTCGGGCAGAAGCTGAAGATGCCTTCATTCGTGTCATAAGGCTGGTTGTGCGGGCCAAATCTGCTGGATGAAATCCGCGATGTCATCAAGCGCAGGCTGATCCGCCCCCGGCACCGCCCGCAGCTCGGCGATGGCACGCGTTGCGGATGCGATGGTCGTCCACTCGATTTCAGGAACACCCGGAGCATTCCATCGTTCGTGAAGGAAGGTTTCAAACTGCGCGGCTTCTTCTGCGGTCAGGGCGCTGGGCGCATGGAAGGCGATCAGCCTGTGGCCAAGCTGACGTAGGCGGGCATCGGTCAACAGATCGACGATCTCGTAACGCCGGGGCCAGTTCGCCTTCTGGAACTCGGCCAGGAGATCGCGATCACCCTTTGCATAGAACCCGCCATAGATTTGCTTCTCGACAGGTGGCGGCGGCGCATCCGGATCATCGACAAAGCGCGCGGCCATGGCCTGCCCGACCCTTGCGCGGAAAGCGGGGTTCGCGGCGATCAGGGCTGCTTTGTGTACATGGTCGGGGTCTGGATTGGCTATCGCGAACAGCGACGGCACCTTGTTGGTCGCTATGCTGCGGATGATGTGGGGTGTGCCGTCAACAGCCTGGAACAGCGTCGCGTCATCGGCCCGGATCAGGAGCTCCGGATCGGCTGCCTCCAGATTCAAGAAGGCCGCCTGCGTTGGGTTTCCATCAGCCGTACCACAATAACACCCGACATCGGAGTGTGGCGGGCCGCCACCAAAGCGCAGCACCAGCTCCACTGGGTGGAAAGTTTCCAGCGTGGCCATGACATTCTGTTTGTCTCGATTGTGCAGGATGGCCGACCAGAGCACGGGATCGCCGTTGGCGATGAGGCGGGCGATGTGAATCGTGGCCTCGACATCGCCAAGGGCATCATGGGCGTTGTGGACGTTGAAGCCAATTGCGGGGGCCAGACGGTCCAGCTTGAAGGTGGTGCGGCCGGTATCATCGTTCGGCCAGTTCAGCAGACCCGGATTGCGACACCACACAGCGTAGACGGCGGTCAGGATGTCGAGCCGGTTGTTGCCATTGCGCTGGGTGGCGTAAATGTTCGGCTGCAGGTTCTGGTAGAAGGTCTGCCGCAAAACCTCTTCATCGAACCGGATGGTGTTGAAGCCCACCCATGTCGCTGGCGCCCAACGTTCCATCAGCTCCATGACGGTCTGGGCAAACTCGAACAAGGTCGGCAGTGCAGGGTCAACCAACTGCGCGGGCGTCACACCGGTGACGATCAGCGCCTGTGGCGCCGGAATGATGTGCGGGGCGATCCGGCAGCGCAGATTAACCCGCTCAATCTCGGCAAAGCTGTCGTCCGTCCGGATCGCTGCGAATTGCAGCGGCTGGTTATAGGCGGGCGATAGCCCCGTGGTCTCAAGATCGTAAAGGACGAATCCCATCAAAGCATACTTTCGAATAAATAGAGGACCACTGCGCAGTCACCGGCTGCGCGCGCTGCTGCGCATGGCCCAATCGGCACCGCCATAGGTGACAGCGTAAATCAGAACTTCCCTTTGGTCATCATCAACCACAAACGCGATGACGGCTTTCCGGCCTGCAGGGATGTCGCGCAGGCCACGAGCGATCTCATCACGGAGGCTTCCCTTGTGCGGTGTGGCATTCAGGGTGGCGATGGCCGCTTCGATCTCGCCCAGATTGCGGGCAGCCGCGTCGGGCCCGGCATAATCGAGGATCCAGTGCGCGATGGCGTCGAGGTCACGTGCGACGAGAGGATGGAACCGGATGCGGTAATTCACGCGCCCCGCGCTGTCCCGATCGTGGCACGCGCAGCAGCGAACGCATCGTCCTGGTCGATAAACGCAGAACGCGGTGTTTCCATCCGGGCGCGGATTTCCTGCGTGAGGGCCGCGAGGGCCACATCGCGTTCCTGTTCGTCCTGCAGCATCTGTTCGAGGGCTGCCGCGACTGCCGCGCTTTGGGTCGCGAACACGCCTTGCCCCACCTTTTCCGTGAGGAAGTGGTGATGGCGGTCGGTAAAGCTGAGGGTTGTTTTGACAGTCATCTGCGCCTCCATGGTATGACTGAGTCATATACCAATTACGGGCGATGGTTTCAACGGTGGCGGAAGGGCCGTTCTCGCATCGCTTTTGCGTGCGACTCGTCAAACGTTGACATGGCGTTGACACAAAATGCGCAAGCAAAAACCCGACTGTTTAGGTCGGGTTCTAAGCGTTTAATATCATTGAGTAATTTGGTTGCGGGAGTTGGATTTGAACCAACGACCTTCAGGTTATGAGCCAAAGCACTAGCAATTCCAATAGTTTAGCGATTTTAGTGACTTATGGGCCAAGCCTTTGATTTCGCAAATTTTCCATTCCGACAACGCCCGACAGCGACCCGCTTTCAGCGGCATCAATCGCGCAAAAATGGCATATGCGGGTTGACGTGGCGTTGACACGGATGGATTGGGAACCTTGCATACAGTAATCATAAGCACGAATAGTACATCGGAGAATCGAGCGTCAAATTTGGCATTTGGCGGTGTCTCAATTCAGTACAACGGATCAGTGCGTTTCCCCAAAGAGATTATGCTTTGAGCAAGTCCACTCTCAGATAGTCAGTAGGGCTGCGGCTTGGGCGGATGCTTCAGGCCTAGCCGTCGGGCCGTAACCACAAGCAGGATCCGCCACCAGTTCTGGAAACAGTGCGAGAATTTCGGCCTGTGTTGCGCCGTCAAATGAGTCGAGCGTGGCAGGGCCGGGATAATAGCTTTCGCTCCATAGCCCTTCTGCGCAGATGATTTCGTGGCGATCAAACAAAAGGTGGTGATAGCTTATTAACGCGCCCGAGTGATCTTGGCGCAGGTGGCCGCTTCTCACCAGGTGAGCGGCCTTGACCAAAACCTCTGGCGCGGCGCAGTAAAGCTCCACCCGCCAGCCTGATTGGTGAATCCGGTGCTGCGGCGAGACGCGCAGCGCGCCATGATCGCCCAGAGCGCCGGACGGAATTGCCACCGCAGCATGCACCCCGCGGGAAACAACGGTCCGGCTGCCACGCCAGCGAACAGGCTGCGGTCCGCCGTCAAGCGTGAACACGAGATCGCCAACTTCAATATCTTCAACTGGAACAAGACCACGGACAGTCCTGATTCGGGCGCCAGTGACAAAACAGGGTAGCACCTCGCCCTTGACGAAAGCCACATCGGTTACCCCGTCGGCATTCGTAACCTCATAGGAAAAGCTGGCCCCGCCTGGCTGATCTGAAGGATCACTGATCACGGTGATTGTGCCATCACCATTGACCACAATCTCCAGCCCCGACGGCAGGGTGGCAATCGATCCTTCCGTCACCGCCACACCGTTGATCTTGGTAATGGTCAGTTGTCCACCGACAGAGTTGCTGTCATTCCCCGTCAGATCAACAACAACCTCACCATTCGGTCCGACCTCGAAACTGTCGTCGTTGGCCACGACAGCGGTTTGCACCGAATTACCGGCGATTAACAGGTTGCTGTCATATGACGCATCACCACTGTCGGCGATGCCGATCTTGATAGTGTTTACCTTGCCTGGTTCTACCGGGGCTTTCAGCGTCAATGTGACGGTAAAGCCGTCCATCTCGGTGTTCAACTGATCCTTTGCATTGTCGATGTAAAGGTCGCCGTTCGAGTCCGAGTTAATATTGTCGATCGAGATGTCGCCACTGCCGACCGTCAGCGTGGCCTTTACGCCATTGACCCAGACACCAACCGCATCGTTGAAGCCAGATCCAACATATTCGAGATACTCTTCTGACGAAAAAGTAACCTGCATTGTCAGGACCGACCCCTGAGGGATGAACTTCGCCTCGAGAATTGCGCCATCAAAAGTTTTGGCTCCGGCGATTTCATTAAGATCCTGGTCGTCATCTATCCCCTTGGTGTCAGAAGAAGTCGAAGCAGACTGATTGGCTTCGCCCTTGGCGTTGGTAAAGTTTGCAGCCTTGCCGGTGGACAGGATCACACCGGTGTCCGAGGGCGTCACCCCCGGAGCGACCTTCAACCCGTCCGAGTAAATCCCAGCCGAGGCCGGGTCGCCAGAATAGCTGGCGCTTACAATTTCGATCCCTGAGCCGAACATTGAGTCAGCCATCTTCATTGCGTCGCCACCAGAGGTGACAGGAAGCTTTGCGGCACTGACCATACTTTTCTCCTCGTTGGATTGAACCTAATCAGTCTCCGACAAAATCATTGAGAAAATGCTATGATGACACTGGCAAATAGCAAATCGCTCTGTACCGTTCATGGCACGATGCGGATCCGGTCGTGCGGCCAGGCGGGCGCCCGCGCCCTTACCGTCAATTTTCGCTCAAATAAAAGATCGCGTCAGTCCTTTTCGCAGTCTCCAGCGCAATGGGCGAAATATCGTGTGTTAGTTTTCTGTCACGCACGTTGCCCTCAGCATCCAACATCTCGAAAAATCTGCGCCGTGCATGGCTCCAACAAAGGACACTGCTGACAGGCCCCATGCTGCGATCCTAAAGATAGGACCTAGGCCACACATTCATACTTTGTGCTCTTTTTCGTCTTATCCACAACCTCCTGATCGGCCCCCTCTTGCTCCGAATCGTCACCCAGTGCAGCTTGCACGCATGGGGAGAGCAGCCCTCAATCAATAGCATAACAGGACGTATCATCCGGCATTCCAGGTCGAAGAAGGCGCTTTTGCGTCCTGACCTTTCATGCCGATTTTTTCTGTTTTGCACACAAAAAACACGGCCAGCAGGCGATACAGGCACGTTCACTCCTCTGGCCCTTTTGAGGGCGGATTCATCATGGCATTACCACAACGCGTATTCTTTACTCTTCACGAAGCCTCGGCTCGCTGGGGTTGTTCTATTGCCGACATCGCTGGCTGGGCGGCTGTCGGCAAACTCAAGATCATGACCGGGATCGGCTTGGTGCGCTGCGGCGACGCCGACTTCGCGGGCCGGGTCCCCTCTCGGCCATGGACTTGCAGCCGCTGTTTCGGCGATGCGGCACTGGCCCGGTCGAGGGGACCGTGCGTCGGATCATGCCAGATGGTGGCGCAGATTGGCTGATCATCACTGAACCGGCTGGTGGGATCGCGGTCGCGGTGGCCGACATGCTGATCTTGGCCGAGGATGTCTTTGGGTTTGAAGACGATCACGACATGATCCGCCGTCCCACCACCAATGGAACTCCATACGACTGGGAGGGTATGATCGTCTTTCTGGTTCAGCACATCCATGAGCGCGGCCTGCCAGAAACGCAGGCCGAGCTGATCGCGGAACTGCAGGACTGGTTCGGGTTCTGTCGCAAAGATTTTGGGTTTGATGTTTGCGCAGTATGATGCATCGCCGTAGAAGGTGACGTTGCAGCGATGATTGAATATGTACGATGGTTGACTTCAAAGGCGCGCATTATCCGAAGTCTGTGATCCTGTTCGCGGTATTTTTCTATCTGCGCTACCCTGTGTCTTATCGCGACCTCGAGGAAATAATGGAGGAACGCGGCGTCGATGTTGACCATGCAACCCTAAATCGTTGGGTGGTAAACTACTCCCCATTGATTGCTGCGAAAGCCCAAGCGAAAAAGCGTCCGACCGCCACCTCATGGCGCATGGATGAGACCTATATCAAGGTGCGCGGAAAGTGGATGTATCACTATCGCGCCGTGGACCGGGACGGTCAAACCCTTGATT
>Ga0209702_10005388_pt1 | contig 17453 bp, 16 predicted proteins | sample FRY01_FD_187210 | JGI IMG/M metagenome (GOLD analysis project Ga0209702, IMG submission 187210) | Freshwater microbial communities from Lake Fryxell liftoff mats and glacier meltwater in Antarctica - FRY-01 (SPAdes) (version 2) | ecosystem: Environmental > Aquatic > Freshwater > Ice > Glacier...
GCCCTCAATGCCCTCCTCGTTGTACCGTCTCAGCCAACTGTTGACGCTCACGTGGCACATGCTTACAATCTTGCCCACGTCCTTCGAGGTGCGGCCCTCGGCCTTCATCAGGATGGTCTGGCAGCGAAAGCGAAAGGCGTGGCTCAGGCTCGTTTTGAATCCCTGCATCAGTTCAGCGCGTTGCACCTCGCTGAGAAAGGGTGTGTTTTTTCGTCCCATGGAACGAAGATAGATTAATGCAAACTAATTTCAATGCCCTACTTAGCTTAATTAATATCTACTTCGCAAAAGGTAGTTTTTTTGTATCTTCGGATGTTTTTTAATCCATTTCTAGTTGCAAAAAGGCGCCTGTGCCGACTGAACCAGGCATTTTCCCGTGAACACAATTTTAGTACATCCCCCCAAGAGTCCTATTAAGGTCGAAATAAAACTCGCAGCTTCCAAGAGTGAATGTAATCGGGCCTTGATCATTGACGCTCTTACCAATTTTCAGAGTGTTTTAACTAATGTATCCGAAGCCCGCGATAGCCAAACCATGCAGCGGCTACTAAATTCCGGAGATTCGGTTGCTGACGTAATCGATGCAGGTACCACCATGCGTTTTCTTACCGCTTATTATGCCATCACTGGTCAATCCAAAACCATGACCGGTACACCCAGGATGTGCGAGCGCCCCATTGGTTTGTTAGTAGATGCTCTCCGTACTCTGGGCGCAAGTATTCGGTACGGCCAACAGGAAGGTTATCCACCACTACATATCGATAAGTTCCAATATTCCGGTGTAAAAAATCTTTCAATACGCGGCGATGTAAGCAGTCAATATATTTCTGCATTGTTGATGGTTGCCCCCCTCCTACCCGAAGGACTCACCATTCAACTAGAAGGAGAGGTAGGTTCAAGGCCCTACATTGAAATGACCCTTGAACAAATGGCATTTTTCGGGATCAACTACCAAGCAGACTGGACAGTCAAAACGATTTCTGTGCCTCATCAAAAATACCAACCCAAACCCTACGCCATCGAATCTGATTGGTCAGGCGCCAGCTACTGGTACAGCATTGTAGCACTGGCCGAGGATGCTGAGGTAGAACTTCTGGGATTAAAGGAAAATTCTCTCCAAGGCGATAGTGCCATTGTTGCTATTATGGAGCATTTGGGCGTGCAAAGTACTTTTACTGATCGCGGTGTGCTTTTGCAAAAAACTACGGCAGCCCCCGCTATTGGCTGGGACTTTACCAACTGTCCCGATCTTGCCCAAACGGTAGCCGTGTGCTGCGCCACGAAGAATATAAAACTTTCAATGACGGGGGTCGAAAGTTTAAAAATAAAGGAAACCGACCGGATTTATGCCTTACAACAGGAATTACGTAAACTAGGTGCTGAACTCATAGAGGTAGAGCACAACCACCTATACGAGGTCATCCATACACAGGATGCTGTTTCCGGTAGCACCCCTAGTATCCATACCTACGATGATCACCGGATGGCACTTGCTTTCGCACCAGCTGGCATGGTTCGACCTATATTGATCGAAGAACCAGGTGTAGTGGTAAAGTCTTACCCAAGTTTTTGGCAGCATTTAGGACAGATTACCCAACTGGAAGAACTAGAACTATCTTGATGACAAGATACTAAGCCAGATACTTTGGTAACATCACGGCCATGAATTGAAATTGGTAAATAGGACTGTCAACTAATTACCAAAGTATTTCTCCTAAGTAGCTGTTAGTTTTTTTAAGTATTTGATGTATAGAATATTAGGTATTAATTTAGCCAAATTAATAATACAAACTAATTCTGTGTTAGAACTTATACAATCACAAAAGCAGTTAATTCGATCCAACTACACGTGAGAACCTGTGAATTTTTACTGCGAAGGCAACTCTGTTGAAAAACAAACCTAACCTGTATGATCAAATTTGCGCCACTGGTATTCCTTTGGGTGTGTGCGCTAGGATGTCAGCAAGATACCCTACTCAAGCCTGAACCAGGATATGGATACTTTCCTTTACAGGTAGGTGTCTTCACGGAGTATTCGGTAACAGAAACAAGGTACTCTTTGTCACAAGCTCCTGAAATCAAAAACTACCAGCGGCGGGAAACTGTGGAGGCTAAGTATACCGATGCAACCGGACAAGACGTTTATCAAGTGAAGCGAGCCTATAAAAACGGAGCCGGCATCTGGCAAGCCGATTCGCTGTTTTTAGTTTGGAGATCAACCGACCGGGCTTTCAAATCAGAAAACGGCCGGATTGAGGTTAAACTAGTTTTTCCTATTGCGGAAGGCGTACGCTGGAATAGAAACGAATTTGATGTGGAGGAAGAAGAACTTTCCGAAATAACAGGCATCGGTGAAACTAAACAGGTTGGAGACAGTTTTTATACCAATACCTTAACCGTCGTCCAACAAAACGATTCCACTTTACTTTCGACCCAACAAAAGAGTGAAGTCTACGCCGAGGGCATTGGGTTAGTACGGAGGAAAATCCGATCAGTAAACTATTGCTCAACCCCTGAATGTGCTACCCAAGGCATTGTTTCGTTTGGATACGTACAAACAATAACTCTTACAAAGTACGGAGAATGAATAAATTGAAAATTATACCTGTTTTCTTACTGCTGTGTAGCTTATTCCAGGCAGTAATGGCCCAGGGTATTCCACGCTATTTGGTCTACTTAAAGGATAAAACGAACAGTCCCTTTTCTGTCGAAAAGCCAGAAATGTACTTATCCGAACGGGCCGTGGCTCGTCGGAGCCGTCAACAAATAAAAGTTTCTCCCACTGACTTCCCGGTTAACCCAGCCTACATACAAACCATACGACAGTCGGGCGCTAAGGTTATCTTTTCCTCTCGTTGGCTTAATGCCGTTTTAGTAGAAGCTACGGACAGTCAGTACGCTGCGGTGCAGTCCCTACCTTTTTACAAGGCTACTGAACGAAACCTACCTTTAGCGAGTACTGCCACTACGGGAGTAGCGCGCCTCGGAGCAGTCAATCAAAAATTTGGCACCCAAGAAGCCATAGATTACGGTAGAATGCGGGAACAACTGGCATTACTGGGCGTACCCGCATTACAGGAAAAAGGTTTTAAGGGAAAAGGAGTACTGATAGCCGTTTTGGACGCAGGCTTTTCGCGAGCTAATCAAGTAGGCTATCTGAAACATCTTTTTGACGAAAAAAGAATCATCGATACCTACGACTTTATTACTCGGGATGGTAATGTCTACAACGATCATTTTCATGGTCTTAACTGTTTATCTACCATCGCGGCCAATCAGCCCGGCGTAATGGTAGGAGCTGCCTATGAAGCAAGCTTTGCGTTGTATCGTACCGAAAATGAATTAAGTGAAACTCCCTACGAAGAAGCGGCCTGGCTGATAGCGGCTGAGCGCGCCGATAGCTTGGGAGCTGATATCATCAGCTGTTCGCTTGGATATAATACTTTTGATGACCCAAGGCATGACTATACCATTCAAGATCTGGATGGGAAAACAGCCCTCGTAACGCGAGCGGCTCAACAAGCAGTACGTACAGGTATTCTAGTTGTCAATTCGGCCGGCAACTCTGGTAATGACCCCTGGAAGTTCATTACTTCGCCCGCCGATGCGGACTCTATCCTGGCAGTAGGAGCTACCTATGCTAACCGAAGTTACGCTCCGTTCAGCTCCATTGGCCCCACCGCTGATGGGCGAATAAAACCGGATGTATCAGCCCAAGGAGTCGGTACGGTCATTGGGAATAATATTGGTGAGGGATTCGCATCCACAGGAAACGGGACCTCATTTTCCGCTCCGCAAATTGCCGGGTTGGCCGCCATTTTGTGGCAAGCTTACCCGCAGTTGACTACCCAGCAACTAATTACGGTTATCAAGAAATCAGGACACTTGGCCGCAAACCCTGATAATATGTTAGGTTTTGGCGTTCCAACCATTCAGGTAGCCGAAGACATTGTTTTGAGAGACTACCCTCCACTCGGAGTCGAACCTACGGAGGCAAGCAGTATCTCTCTCTACCCTAACCCAACCGACGCTTATGTCTCTCTCCGGTTTGCAGCAAACCTTGAAGGACAGAGTGCAGACATCCAACTATTGAACGCATCGGGTGTAGTGGTTCGTCAGGAATCCAAAACGATTAAACCGATAGTAACTATACCCATACAGACCCTGCAAGGTGGTATTTACTTCGTACGGGTTAGTACCCGCCAGGGAGTCAGGGTTTTGAAGTTTATAAAGAAGTAGTCAAGATTTTTCGCTGCATCCGTACAATGGATTCTGACGGGTTGTACTTTGGCACTTCTGCTAGGGGTACCCACCGCACTTCCCTGGATTCTGAATTCCGTTCAATGACATCGGCAGGATCAGCCTCTAGCAAAAATCTAATGTCATAATGATAATGGGTATCTTCTCTCGTATTGGCCGGTATTAAGTGCACATCGACATCAAAAATTGCGAAAGAAACTGGGCGCGCCTTTACTCCGGTTTCTTCCTGAGTTTCTTTGAGTGCTACCGCCAAAACGTCCGGGTCGCCATCGCAATGCCCCCCTGGTTGAAACCATTTCATAAGTTTCCGATGCTCCATTAATAGCACTTGGTTGCGATCTGGCGAAACAATCCACGCCGATGCGGTCAAGTGGCCTTGCCGAAGGGTCCTTTCAAAACAGTCTTCATTTTCCTTCACAAACTCAATGATATTTTCCCACATTTCACGTTCTGCTTCATCGCTTGGCTCGTGGTTGTGGAGTAAAGAAAGTAGGGGTCCTCGATTCATCGGTTTAGGCTTTATAATAATTTCATTCTAATTTTGCCCCTAAGTTCAGGACTTCATCTGAAAACAAAAAAACCATCTCTATGAAAAAGAATTTTTTATCACTGGCACTCGCCCTGGCTGTAATCGGAACAACACTAGCGCAACGCACCCCTCAGGCGAGCCCCGCTGCTAGTATCATGCAAACCGTTGGTATTACTGACTTTAAAGTAACTTACTCTCGCCCCTCAGCCAAAGGGCGTGTTATATTTGGTGATAGTGCGCTGGTACCAACCGGTGTATTGTGGCGTACGGGTGCCAATATGGCTACCACCCTGGAATCGTCCACTAACTTCATGTTTGGTGGCAAGATGGTTCCCGCCGGAAAATACGCTCTCTTCTCGATCCCAAAAGGAGGAGAATGGACTATTATTCTGAATAAAAACGTCAATCAGGGCGGAACTGCCGACTACAAAGAGTCAGAAGATGTAGCACGAGTAATGGCATCGGCAGCCTCAGCTCCATTTAGTGAATCCTTTACCATTGGATTCTCTGACGTTACTGACAGCACCACGCATTTGAACATTAGCTGGTCGTCGGTAACAATACCGATTAAACTCATGGTCATGACCACCGAGAATACAATCGCAGGTATGGAGAAGGCACTAGCCGATAAACCAGAAGATCCTACCCTGATGCAAAACGCCGCTAACTTTATGCTAGCCAGAGGAAAGGATTTGCCCAAAGCCCTTGCCTTGGCTGATAAATCTATTGGTATGGGAGAAAACCTCCGTAACATATGGTTGAAAGCCCAAATTCTGGCTAAGCTTGGCAAGTTTGTAGAAGCAGTACCCCTGGCTCAAAAAGCGTTATCGCTTGGTCAATCTTCGGGTGACAGTGCATTTGGATTTATGAAGCCCCAGATTGAAACCGGGTTGTCTAGCTGGACCAAAATGTTACCCGCTGCACCAGCCGCGGTTAAAGGTTTGAAGAAAAAATTAAAATAATTTTTATTAGTAGTATTGCACCGGGGCCCGCCATACATGATGGTGGGCTTCGGTGCGTTATAGGCCCGAACAGAAATAATTACTGAAACTATGAATTTCAGAGTCACAGGCATTATATTCCGGGTAGTGTTAAATAAGTAATGCTAGATGTTTGTTGTAGTGACAAATAAAATAGTTGATAGCTCCGATATGATTGTCTAGTTTCTTGGAAAAAGATAACGTTTTTCTGACTAGCCTGCTGCACCTTTGCCTTAGTGTATTATTGAAACGCTCTATATGATTGGTGTACCCTTTTTCTTTCCCTGATGCCCCATGCTTTTCACGGTCCAACACGTGGTACCCGTTCCAAAAGTCAGTAAAAAACACCGCATCTGTTTTGAGCAATTCAGGGATTTGATCAAAGAGTTTTCGTGCGTCCGGTTGTCCCCTACCTCCTACGTGACAGGCAATTATCTGGCGACTAGCCGTATTCATTACCAACCAAATCCATTGTTTATTCCTCTTATTCTGGACGAAGCCGCCGGGCGGCCCCGTCTACATCTCATCGGCCTCAAAACGATACAACTCATACGATATGCCCTCTTTTGTTTCACAACTCCTCCATTAACGGGTCCTGGATTGGACTAAACAACTCAAAACAACCCTCTAATCCAGGCTCAAATGCCTCAATATCCATCCATGGATCTTGAAACTCAAACGGAGAAATGTTTTTTTTTAGAGGGCTGATCTCGTAAATATAGGTATCAAATTTATCTTCTAAATGCGCCTGCATCGCTGCTTGGTCAGGTAAGTCTGCACATAAATCATCTGGGCAGGCTGCCTATAATTTACTGATGTAGCCTTGTAGCCAAACCTGTGAGACTTCCAGTGCGCGGGCTATACCCGCCAAGGATATTCTCTCCAATAATAGTTTGTCTACCAAGGCTTTCTGCTGCTGGGTAATTACCTTGTTTTCGGCATGAAGAACAAACTGGCTAACGCACTTTTTGCATAACTGGTTCTGCTTTCCGTTGTATATGTAACCATTCAATTTAATAGAATCACTTTGGTAGCTAGGACATATAATCATAAGAAAGTACTGATTTTAAACTCCTATCCCTCTTTACTATTTTTTTGCTACGTTAACTCAAATTACTCGATAGCATTACATGGCTTACACTACCCTAACTATTTCATGCAATCATCCTACCAAAGAACCACGGATGGGAACCAAAGTAGTAATTTTGTCAACCTCCGCCCACAACCATCAAAAAGCAGTATCTATTTACCCCAAAATTTAATACGTAATCAAACCACTCACCGGACCTTTATTGACCGGCGTTTTCAACGAAGAGTCGTCTTACTTACAGCTTTAAACAGCAAGAGATGGCAGATTCGTGGTTGAATATGCCCTCGTTTATGTTTCCAAGGATTAGACCCGACTCTCTACTCAGCAATTACTGCTTTGGGAGGTTGGGGCCACGCTTTTTCAATTACCCAAGCGATACTGATAACGAGTACACAGCCTATCAGATTGAGCCATAGGAAGGCGGTTAATTCCAGCAGGTAGCTTCCAAATACGAAAAACTCCCCAATCACGGCACCCCAGAATACTGCTCTTCCTCCAATGGATTTAAAGTAGAAAGCTACCAGAAAAACCCCCAGAATAACTCCGTAAAACAACGAGCCTAGGACATTTACCGCCTCAATCATACTCCCCAAACGGCTTGCGTATTGTGCCACGATGATACAGAATACACCCCAGCCGAAAGTAACTATTCTTGACACCTTTACGTAATGCTCGGGAGACCCTTCGGTTTCCACCAGTCGTTTGTAAATATCCACGACGGTAGTAGAGGCCAGAGAATTATATGCCGATGCAACAGAACCCATGGAGGCAAGTAAAATAACCGCAATGAGTAGCCCCACCAAACCAGCGGGTAGGTAATCAATCACAAACCGTAAGAAAATATAGTTGACGTCGTTGGTTTCGCCACCGTTAGCTTTCGAAATAAGTATCTGCGCTTCCTGACGCACCTGCTGTACATCTTTTTCTGCCAATCCCAGATATTCACGCTCTATCTCAATGGTTGCTTCGTCTTCTTTTTCAAGTGCCTTCGTGAGCGAGACCACATGTCCCCGTTTTTCATTCTGAATGGAGGTATGTCGCTCTTCCAGTAGCGCATACTCAGGCGCATACTGACTTGCCAATACCTGATCTACCTTTACCTGATTAAAAAATAAAGGTGGGGTAGTAAACTGGTAAAATGCAAAAACAAGAGCCCCCACCATCAGAATCAGGAATTGCATGGGTATTTTCAGCAGTCCGTTCATCGCCAACCCTAATCGGCTCTGACCCACTGAACTTCCGGTAAGGTACCTACCAACCTGCGATTGGTCAGTACCAAAATAGGACAGTTGGAGGAAGAAACCACCGATAATACCGGACCAGACATTATACCGGCTGTTTAGATCAAAAGTAAAGTCAATCAAGTTGGTTTTACCCATCTTTCCCGCTACGTGCAAGGCATCGGTAAATGTAACGTCGTCCGGCAAGAGTTTTACTACTATAAAACCAGCAATTACCATCCCAAAAGTAACAATGCCCATCTGTTGCAAATGGGTGTGTGATACTGCCTTAGCACCACCCGTAACGGTATAGAGCATTACCAGGCCACCCGAAATAATGTTCGTCCAAGTGATATCCCAACCCAGAATGGCCGATAGAATAATGGAGGGAGCGTAGATGGAAAGACCGGTAGAAAGACCGCGTTGTAACAAAAACAAACCAGCGGTCAGGCTTCTCGTACGCAGGTCAAATCGCCCTTCCAAAAATTCGTAGGCAGTAAATATTCTAAGCTTATGAAACTTAGGCACGAAGGTGATGCACAGTACCACCATGGCCAGTGGCAAACCAAAATAGAATTGCACGAAGCGCATACCGTCGGTATAGGCTTGCCCCGGTGCCGACAAGAAAGTAATAGCGCTGGCTTGCGTGGCCATCAGCGATAAAGTTACGTGGTACCACGGCAATGACTGATTGGCTAATAAATAAGACTCAATATTTTTATTTTCACGGCTCCGGTAAATACCATATCCAACGATAAACGATAGAGATAATCCCAGAACCATCCAGTCGAGATAACTCATTCGAAGTAGATCATAAATAGGTAGAAAAATACAATCATTAAAAGCAAAGTTCCAATCAGGATCATGTACATCTGACGCCATGATTTCACAAAAGGTGGTAAACCTTCTGTTTCGGAAGATTGTATTTCGGGTGGCTTTTTCATGGGTAGGGTTTGATGAAGACCAGCAATTGATGTTGGTACACAAAAATAGGACCCTTTTTGGAATGAAAGAGCTTTTTTTAGATAAAAGGCCTTATGTCCCCCTATCTTACTAGATACGGGACGTTATCCACCATTTTTCCTTTATTGGAAAATAATACCAATAGTTAGTCTATATAATAGATAGAGTTCATATATTTGCATCATAAAAGAGTACATGAACGCTTAAATAATCCAATCATGCTGTACGAAATCATTGATGAAGAAGGAATTGTAAACAGTTTCCCCCTTCTGGCCCGGCCAAAACCTATTATCAAGAAAAGGGAATTCCGAATGGGAGACAAAGCCCCTTGTTTTGCTTTTGAGTCAGCCAATATGCTCTGGAATCAAGATATCCGTCCGACCAACGCTACTCACATACTCAGCTGTGAGTTATTGCATCGCCCATTGGTAGTGGCGTTTTACAATGAAGGCTGGGGTAAGTATGCGGTGAAAATTCTTCCCAAACTAAAAAAACTTCATGAGGACACCCAAAAAACAGGTGGTACTCTGCTGGTTTTAACCCAGTAACCCGTTGACCAATTGAAGGCGTTGGCAAAACAAAAAGAAATATCGTTCACCATCGGATACGATCCGGAAAATACTGTTGCCAAGAACTTTGGCGCTTACGACCCACTCTATCCGGTGTGGGACAGAGTGGCCGGAATCAGTGAGGATGTAGTAACTCCGGGAATATTCGTCATAAATCGCAACGAGACGTTTGCCTACGCAAAATTAGATAAAAACTTCGAAATGGAGTGGAACGAAGCCATACTAGCCGTAGCTCTTTCCATCCTCAGTATAAAAAAAGAAGCTACCAGATACGCATAATTCGCTACCTAGTGGCATCAAGTATATTTCAAGAAATGGTTGTTTAAGGTTTCAATCCCTTCTCGTGGCTTTCAACGAGAAGGGATTTTGTTATAAACCACCTAATTCCTACCCAAAGTACTTCTCCAACATTACTTTTATGAATTTTTCTACTCTGATAAGTAGGAGTAAAACGATTTGCTGCTTCCTAAACCAAAAGGGAAGTAATATAGAGGTCTAGAATCTATCCGATTTACACAAACATCCTACCAATGCAAACTATTAAATGGGGTATCATCGGCTGCGGCGATGTTACCGAAAAGAAAAGCGGTCCAGCCTTCCAGAAGGTCCAACATTCAGAGCTTGTAGCCGTGATGCGCCGCGATAGAGAAAAAGCGGCTGACTATGCCCACCGACACGGGGTACCCAAGTGGTACGATAATGCTGACGATCTGCTCAACGATCCCGACATTAACGCAATATACATTGCCACTCCGCCCGGTTCCCACATAGAGTATTGCCTGAAAGCCCTACGCTTGGGTAAACCCGTGTACGTAGAAAAACCAATGGCACGTAATGCAAAAGAATGTGAGGAAATAGTGCGGGTAAGCAAAGAAACCGGCACCCCGTTATTTACGGCATATTACCGCCGTACCCTCCCCTATTTTTTAGAGTTAAAAAAACTCATTGATCAGAAAGTAATCGGTGATATTCGTATGGTCAATATTTCGTTGCATTGGCCGCCCTACCCCGAAGAAATAGGTAAAGATGCTCAGCCCCGTTGGCGGGTGGACCCGGAAATATCGGGGGGCGGGCACTTTCATGACTTGGCATCTCACCAATTTGACTTTCTGGAATACGCACTTGGACCCATCAAATCAGCTCAGGGCATTTCCCGCAATCAGGCTGGAATGTACGCTGCTGATGATGTGGTAGTCGCCAACTTTGAGTTTGAATCCGGCGTAGTAGGGAGTGGAAGTTGGTGTTTTACGGGGAGTAAACGGCATCGGGTCGAGGAAGCCTACCTGCTAGGTTCGGAAGGAAAGATCTTTTTTTCTTTTTTTGAAAGTTTTACGATCCGCGTAGAAATCGGTGAAACTACGGAGGTTTTTGAACTACCTTACCCACCCCACGTACAACAGCCTCTCATTGAGACCATCGTTGCCGAACTTCGTGGCGAAGGCAGCTGCCCGAGCACCGGAGAAACCGGGGTGAGGGCCAATCTGATTTTGGATTGGATTACGGCAAAAAGATAGCTTGGGGTATGTATTATGCAGAATATTATATAAATTTTAACTTTCATTTTTGGGGAGTAACCCTCCCCGCTTGCAACTTCATAGCTATAACTAAAAAACCTATCCATGAAATTAGTAGAGGAACACTTCGGACTCGCCGGCAAAGTAGCCATCGTGACCGGAGCTAGTAAAGGAATTGGTGAGTCTATTGCCCGATTTCTGGCCGATGCCGGGGCAAAAGTAGTCATCAGCAGCCGTAAGCAGGCTGATCTTGATATATTGGCAGAAGAGATGTGCCAGGCTGGTGCCGACGTAACCGCCATTGCAGCTCACGTTGGTGACAGCGAGCAGTTGAAAAATCTAGTCGAGCAGACAATAGCAGCCTACGGTGGCGTTGATATTCTGGTTAATAATGCGGCGGCGAATCCGCATTACGGTCCTACCCTGGAATTTCCAGAGAGTGCATTTGAAAAGATCATGCAGATAAATGTAAAGTCACCAATGGAACTCACCAAGCTAGTGCAGCCTAGCATGAAAGCCCGTGGCGGCGGGAGTATCATCAATATTAGTAGCATTGCCGGACTGACCCCCGATCCGGGGCTCGGAATGTACAGCATTACTAAGGCGGCATTGAACATGCTGACCAAAGTATTTGCCAAGGAACTCGGTCAGGATGGGATTCGAGTCAATGCCATTTGTCCCGGCCTGATCAAAACAAAATTCAGTCAAGCCTTGTGGGAGGACAAAAAAAACCTGGACCGCTTTACGAAACGACTACCCATCGCACGCATGGGTACCGTTGAAGAAATTGCCGGACTAGCGCTCTTCCTATCCTCCCCTGCCTCGGGCTATTGTACCGGAGGGATTTATACCGCTGATGGAGGTACCACTATTTAAGTTATTTTCCACCTCTAAACTTTTCGTACTATGTCATTTTTAACTCCTGATCTTGATCAATTTTTGCTTAGTGCCGCGGGAACTTATCTGTTCCTGATTGGCCTGATGAGTATCGTGATACTCAGAGACCAACGAGCTACTTTATCGACCCGGATCGTCGTGATACTCGTTCTAATCCTAGTCAAAGGAAACCGATTCTTCAATTTCTTGGTTAAAAAGGAATAACAAGGCAAGCAATAGCTTTACCGATAGACAGTCCCCGGGCAGTAAACACGTGCGTTTATTGCCCGGGGACTGGTCTTTTAATAGCATTTAAAGTACTTGCATTTTTCTATTTATTAGACGTTTCGTCTAATAAAGGATACACTAATTGCAGAAGAATAAAAGTTATGGGAAATCTGAATAAAGTACTGACTAAGGTCTATTTTGAGAATACTGTGCAGGACTATCTTATTGTATTGGTTGGGATAATCGTAGGGATTCTGATGATCCGGATTCTTAAAAAGAGTATTATCCGAAGGGCCAAAATATGGGTAGGTACAACCGATACCGAGATTGACGATTTTGTCATTGATAGTTTTGATAAGTACGGCATACCGGCACTTTACGTAGGAATAGTGTATGCAGGTACCCGATACCTCGCATTTTCGGAGACTGCCAATGAGGGGTTACACATAGCTTTTAGCTTACTCCTTACCTTTTTGGTACTTCGTATTATTTCCTCGATCATACTGTTATTCTTGCAAAAACACGTCAGTAAGAAAGAGCGAGGCGAGCAGAAGGTGAAGGAACTTGGCGGACTAATGCTGCTGATCAATTTAATAATTTGGGGTATAGGGCTGCTTTTCCTCTTTGATAATCTGGGCTTTGACGTCACGGCCGCAGTGGCCGGATTAGGAATTGGTGGTGTAGCCATTGCCCTGGCCTCCCAGAATATTCTAGGTGACCTTTTCAACTACTTTGTAATCCTATTTGACAAGCCCTTCGAAACCGGTGATTTCATTACCATCGATGATAAAATGGGGGTAGTTGATTATATCGGAGTTAAATCAACCCACATCAAGAGTTTGTCGGGTGAGCAAATGGTATTTGCTAACAGCGACCTTACGGGATCACGTATTCATAATTATAAGCGCATGGAGCGGAGACGAATTGTATTTTCCCTCGGTATTGTATACGAAACAGAGCCTGAGGTACTCAAAGCTGTTCCGCAGGTTTTAAAATCAATCATCAAAAATCACAAACTAGTAACCTTTGATCGGGCACACTTTGCTTCCTACGGAGCGTATAGTCTGGATTTTGAAATAGTGTACTACGTTCTTTCCAGTGACTTTACTCAGTACATGGATATTCAGCAGTCCATTAACTTTGAGATTTTTGATGAATTCAAGCGGAGACATATTGAGTTTGCCTACCCTACTCAGTCGTTGCTACTAACCCGGCAGCCTCAAAATACATTTCAGGGTGTAAACTAGGTTGTCCTCGAATGTTTTTATTTTTATTAAAACACCACCTTACATAAACTTAAGTAGCTGATAGCTTGTAGCTGTTACCTTTTTTTAAATATTTGATATAGAGAACATTAGCCAGTAATTTAACTAAATTACTAATACAAACTAATTATGCATTAGTACTTAGCATGACAAAAAGCACCAATCTCCATTTGGATTTAGCCAACGTACTACGCTCAACGGGTAGAAGCCAATGCCTTGCCAAGGCAGACGCGCTTGAATTCTCCTGGCGTTATTCTGGTAGTTTAGCTCTCCGAGGGCTCGGGCTGACCCCCGAAGAACTCGGAGATATCATAGCCATTCTTGCTAAAATACCTACCCAAGGTCATCCACCTTTGACTTCTCTCAGTTTCAGTAATAATGACCTATTAGGAGACTCGGGTGTCCTGGCGCTAGTCCAGTTTATACCAGAAAGTCTTCTGGAAATAGGATTGGTAAACTGTGGATTTGGGGACGTAGGAGGACAGGCCCTACTGAATTGGGCGTTAAATACCAAAGACCTTAAGATGATCTGCATTGAAGGGAATAACCTTCTATCGGAGGATCAAAAAAAGGGGTTTGATGGACTAAGGGCTACGCACCCCAACTGTATGATAGTGGTGTAAATGCTGTTTAATACAAACTACATCCACATGACTTTTTTATCTTCTCCCTCCAGTATCTCTACTTTCAAAATCTTCTTCACTCTTGGCTCCTCCGCTAAAATGACGAAGATTGTAAGTGAAGGTTAGCATAAAGTAGCGTTGAAGTACGTTGGATTGAACATCCTCCACGAAAATATCCGTCACGTTACGCCGGATGCTAATATTTTGTTTCAGCAGATCAAACACATTCAGGCTGATTTCACCCCGTTGGTTAGCAAATATCTTTTTACCAATACTCATATTCCATATCATATAATTGGTATTAAAGCCAGCCGATAAACCTGTATTTAATTGATGCATAAGGTCCGTCCGGTACACTATTCCTTTCCACGCCACCCAGGTCAAGCGAAAACGGGTACTCTGATTGAAATAGTTTTCGGTGGTTTTTCTCAATGACCGTTGCACACTATTATATCCCGATCGGGTACTTACGTAGAAGTCCAAATTTTCACTGATGTTACTACTAATCGATACCCCGACCCTAAAGTAGCTCGTTGAGGTGTAGTTCACCACGGAATCTATCAAACTTGGTAGACGCGTATGGTTTATGTACGTAAACAGGCTAAGCTTTGACTTAATGGCTTCCAGAGGGCGTCCAAAATTTAAGAATGTGCGAATCGTCCAGTAACCATTCAGGTTCACCGGACGCGAAAGTTGGGAACCTACTTGCAAAGTATCAATTTCAGTCAGCACGATTGGACTTCGGGCCGTCAAAGTACTATTGGCGATGTAGTTAGGAATAACCGATGACTCTACCATTGCGTAGAAATTGTGGTTATTTTCGGGATTTTGCGCACGGTACCGTCCCCGAAACCTGTTTTGTATCGACTGAACTAAGTTTGGATTACCAGTTCTTACGTACAGTGGATTAGTTACATTAAACACACTTTGAAGCTGATTTACCGAGGGAGCATCCGTCCAACTTCGGTAATCTAACTCAATATTATTAGTCTTAGAGAACTTATACTCAAACCGAAGTGCGGGAAGGAAATTATTAAATTTACGATTTATTTTGAGTTCGGCCGGGAAAAACTGATCGTTTTGCAACTTAGCCCACTGATACTCGCCTTCTATTTGAAACCGTAGTTTATCATTCCGGAATTGATAACCAATTTCGGTCTCCTCGGTCATGTAATCACTCTTAAAGGTATTGCTTAACCCTAGATTCAGATTAGTATAGTCTCCCGTAAGCTCACTGTAATCGTACAGTCGTTGATCTGAATCATCATATCGAGTACCTCGTTCGTGTTGGAACTCAATTCGTCCAAATTTCCCAACGGGCTCTGTGTAAGTAAAATCCGCTTCCCACGAGTACCCATTCCGGTTATAATCAGTAAATTGATTAAGGATATTACTTCTGTCTGGCTCACGGAAATAACTATTATCCGCTAATCGAAACCTTTCATTATTGTTGGTACTAAATCCGGTGTTTAGCCTAAATGTAAGTCCACGGCCCTTTTTATCGAATTGGTGGCTGTAAAACAATGTGTTCCCAAAATTTACGCTATTGTTATTCGCATTCGCGGTATTCTCTGTTTGGTTGAGCGGACTATTACTATTTTCGGTGCGGCCAAGAAAATAGGAAAAATCATTTGCGGCTCTCATCGTCAGGTTCGGGCGAATCAAAATCCTATTTTTCTTATTGACTTTGTAGTCGATCCTCATGTTGGCTTGGTGCACGGCATCCTTCTCAGTACTACGGTTATTTTCGTTATACACCCGGCCCGAATCAGCTAAACTGATAAAAATTTGTCGCTTGGTCTGTACGCCAAAGCTCTGCTGATGGGAGTATGCATAACTACCACTTGCTTCGATTTTCGGGCTCCACATATCCGAGTAGTTAACCCCGATGGAGTTGGTGTTGATAATTCCATTCCGGGGCCGGTCGCCGCGATCACTACTAGGCTCGGCGGTAAAACTTGTTGTATTGATGTTATTGCTCAAACCCGTTACCGTAAACCTGCGGTCTTCGTTAAACAGGTTTATACTAGCTCCCGTCAGGTAGCGGTCATCCGTACCATACCCGCCCGATATCTTTCCAAATTGTCCCCGCCGACGATTGGCCTTGGTCACGATATTTATTGTCTTTATGTCGTCACCGTCGTCAATACCCGTTAATTCAGCCTGATCACTTTTCTTATTAAAAATCTGAATATTTGCAATAACTTCTGCGGGTAAGCTTTGTAAAGCTTTTGTTACGTCATTCCCGAAATAAGGTTTCCCGTCAATCAGAATTTGTTGAACATCCTCTCCCTGAGCCTGTAACTTACCGTCCTCCATGGTAACACCCGGTAATTTCTGGACTAACTCACCGGCACTAGCATCCGCAGCAGTCTTGAATGCAGCGGCGTTGAACTGAGTTGTATCCCCTTTTTGTACCGACATCGCTACCTGTCCTACTACTTTTACTTCTAGCAGATTATTTACATCCTCTACCAACAGTAATATACCCAAATCAATATTTTCATTTTCTACTTCAACGGTCTTGGAGATGGGCTTAAATCCCAAATAGTTGATTTTTATGTAGTAGGGTCCGGCGGCAACTTTTTCAAACTTAAACTCACCGGTACCATCCGTCATGACGCCATTGGTTGGTTGTTGGTCGGTAGTCTTTTGAATAGACACAATAGCGCCCAGCATCGCCGACTTATCTGATGCATTTTGAATGGTACCACTAATCGTGGCACGCTGAGAGTAAGCTGAGAATGAAAAAGAAACTATACAAATCTGAAATAAGAACAGCTTCGATACGTTCTTCGATTTAATAAAATTGAACATAAGAAAATAAGGAATGGGCAATTAACAGCCCAGTATTCAGGAATAGTTAAAAAATATATCGTATCAAACCTTAGGAACAATAAATCAACCTTCACCCAATTGTTATATCGGCTGAAAAAAATTGCTCCAAGAAGTAGGGTATTAAAAGGTCACATTACTTCACAAAATGAAGTATCAGGGCTGATCATCAAAGTAAAAATCAGCTACATGTGCGACATGAAAAGGGTGTACATTTTAAAGTGCTTATCAAAGAAAACAAACCAACGTTTATACTTATTTAATCGCAACTAACCATTAGTTTTTTACAGCACTGATTATTAAATAATCGTAATTGGGTAATGGATTATATGAGTTGATTTCGCTATATTGGTGTCATGCTACATACTCATCCGATCCTGTGCCCCCATTGCGATAGTTCCGACACGGTCAAGAACGGCCACCGCCCCAACGGCGACCAGCGTTGGCGCTGCAATCGGCATAGCTGCCAGAAAAGTTTCCAACTCTGCTACCGCTACAACG
>Ga0209702_10005389_pt1 | contig 17451 bp, 17 predicted proteins | sample FRY01_FD_187210 | JGI IMG/M metagenome (GOLD analysis project Ga0209702, IMG submission 187210) | Freshwater microbial communities from Lake Fryxell liftoff mats and glacier meltwater in Antarctica - FRY-01 (SPAdes) (version 2) | ecosystem: Environmental > Aquatic > Freshwater > Ice > Glacier...
ATAGACTATTGAATTCAAACATACTATTTTTAAAAAACTTTTGGTCAATGGGTGAATTCATCCATAGAAAAATTATTAACTTGCGTCATTAAATTTTTTACATGAGTGCTTTAAAATTTTCAGGTCACGACACCTTTCATTGTAGACAACAATGGTTACTGAAAGGAATTAAACTAATTGACAATGAGGGATATACAGTTTTTAACAAACCTGATGTAGCTATTTCAAAATTAGGTGTTGGGAAAAATATGGTACAGTCTATTCAACATTGGTTAAAAGCATTTGGATTACTAAATGACAATCATGAAGTTTTAGATTTTACTAAAAAAATGTTTTTAGACCAAATCCCCTTTGATCCTTATTTAGAAGATGAAGGTACTTTATGGTTATTACAATATAAAATTTGCAAAACACAATTCGCAAGTATTTTTTATTTAATATTTTCTGAATATTTTAATGATAAAGTAAGTTTAGAGTTTTCTGAAACACAAATAATTCAATTTATTGAAAAAAAGCTTCGTAATAGTAATGAGAGAGAGGTTAGTAAAAACACATTAAGTTCAGATTTTAAAGCATTTGTGAAATCATATGCTACTCCAACAAAATCATTAAAAACTATAGAAGATGATTTTAATTCTCCTCTATTAGAACTAAATCTAATTTCACAATTATCTAGTAAAAATAATAACGGAGATACCGTTTATAGAATAAACAAAGAACACAGAAACAACATTCCTGTTGAAGTATTTGCATATTGCTTATTGGATTATTTAGTGGGCAGAAATGAAATTAGTTATGATGAAATTAGAAATACTCTAGGCTCCTATTTTTGTTTATCAAACGACGGTTTAGATAATTTAATTGAATTACTATGCTCTACTTATCCTGAGTTTATTTATAAAAACGATGCTGGGATAAGACAAATTCAAATAAAAGGAATTGAAAAAGATTTTCATAATAAATTATTAGAATCGTACTATGGAATATAATAATATATCAACTAACATTTTAAGAGACGAGTCAAAAGACTTGAATTATGTTGTTACACCAAATGCGATTCAAATTTATGAACGCATTGTGAATAGTTCTGCAAAAAGCAATAAATCATTTACTTTGATTGGTAATTATGGTACCGGAAAATCTACTTTTTTATGGGCTTTAGAAAAAAACCTACTCAAAGAAAATATTTATTTTAGCAATACTCTTGATTCTAAAACTAGTTCTTTTGATTTTATAAAATTAATTGGAGATAATATTTCTTTGACCGATACTTTATTAAAAACATTAAAATTGAAAGAAGGTTCTTCAAAAGAAATAATTGAAGAGCTTGAAAAAAGAAGAATTACTTCTTCTAAAAAGAATAAAGGTTTAGTATTAATCATAGATGAGTTTGGTAAATTTTTAGAATTTATAGGTAAAAACAAACATAGTAATGATTTGTATTTATTGCAATTGATTTCTGAATGGGCAAATGATGATTCTAAAGATGTCTATTTTATAATATCATTACACCAAAGCTTTATATCCTATTCTACTTCATTGGATTTAGCTGAAAAACTTGAATGGGAAAAAATTAAAGGTCGATTTATAGAATTACTTTTTAATGAACCCGTTGAACAATTACTGTTTTTTGCGTCAAAAAAACTGGAACGATTTGAACTACCAAAGAAAAATGAAGATAGTTTCAATCTATTGAACAAAGCAATTAAGAATAGTAATCTTATTAGTTTTAATGAATCAAACACAGCAGAATTAGCTAAATCATTATATCCATTAGATTGGTTGTCTGCAAATATCTTAGTAAATGCATTACAACGTTATGGACAAAATGAGCGTTCTTTATTTACTTTTCTAAACGATAATACAAAATTTTCTATTAATTCATTTGAAGGCAAATTTTACTCAATTTCAAATGTTTTCGATTACTTAGTTAATACAATAGGAAGTGAAATTTATAGTTTTAATAATCCCCACAGAGCACAATGGCAAACTTGCTTTAGAGCATTAGAGCGTGCTGAATTAATAGATGATACTGATTATAAATTAGTGTCAGAATTAATCAAAACTATCTGTTTGGCAAATATTTTTACAAAAGCTGGAGGATTATTTGATAAAAAATTTATCTCAAAATATATTCATCACACAAGTGAATTCAACGATGTTACTGTTGAAAAAACTATTGATAAATTAGATAAGTCTGGCATTATTAGATTTTATAAACACAGTAATAAAATTAATTTTTTAGAAGGAACAGATATAGATATTGAACAAGAATTAGCTGATGTTTCAAAAGAAATTAATCATGATTTTTCTGTTGACGATGCCATTTCTGATTTGGTAGATTTCCCTGTTATTTTGGTTAAAAAAAATTCATTTGAAAAAGGAACCCCTCGGTTTTTTGAATTTAAAATATTAACGGATTTAAAAAACATTACAACTGCGGAAGGAGCTTTAGATGGTTACATCAACTTGATTTTTGATACTGATGTTAAAGAAAAAGATGTTAAAAAATCTTCACTAAATACTGGTAGTAATCTTTTTGTTATTTATAAAAACTCTAAAGATATACACAATGAGATTTTCACCATTAACAAACTTAAATTCCTAATAAACAAGCATAAAGAAGACAGAAATGCAATAAAACTCTTAAATAAGGAACTTGAATATCACAAACAGCAACTAGAGAAATTTGTATTAGATAATTTATTTATTTCAAATGATCAAAATATTTGGTTTTATAACGGGAAAGTAGAAGATATAAAGTCTAAAAAAGCTTTAAATGAAACTTTGTCTAAAATATGTGATTTAGAATATAATAAAACGCCTCATTATAAAAATGAGTTAGTTAATAAAGAATTTTTAAGTTCTCAAATAAGCAGTGCAAGAAAATCACTTGTGCGTCATTTACTTAACAATGAGAGTAAAGAAAATATTGGTTTTCCAAATGATAAGTTTCCACCTGAAAAGTCTATCTATATCACTTTAGTAAAAGATATTGGATTACATGCAAAGAATACTAAATTAAATCATTTTGCTTTTACAACACCAACAGACTTAACTTTCAAACCACTATGGGATGAATGTGAAGCTTTTATAAAATCAGCAAATTCTTCTAAAAGAAATCTTGGTGAACTTTATGGCGTTTTAAGTAAAGCTCCGTATAAATTAAAGAAAGGTTTTGCCGAGTTTTGGATTCCTTTATTTTTAATAATTAACAAAGAAGATTTTGCATTATTTCATGAAGCTAATGGTTTTATTCCCTACTTAACTGATGATGTATTAGATTTAATTCACAAATCGCCAACGAATTACTCTATAAAAAGCTATGATGTTTCTGGTTTAAAAGTTAACCTTTTAGAAAGTTATAAGGAACTAGTTCAAGTTAGTGATAATGAATTAGGCACTAAGAGTACTTTTTTATCAATTTTTGGAAATTTCTTGCGTTTTTTTAGAGGTTTGAATGAATATACTATAAATACTAAAAGACTTTCTCCAAAAGCTATTAGCTTGAGAGAAGCTATAAAAACGGCAAAAGATCCAGAAGATGCATTATTTAATCAATTTCCAAATGCTTTAGGTTTTCATTCTATTTCTATAAATGACGATGAAGAAGTATTAAAATCTTACACTTATCATATTCAAGATGCTATTAGAGAAATTCGTTCGGCTTATGATGCTCTACTTGATAGAATTGAGGAAAAAATAATTCATTCTTTTTATTGTGAAACTACTGATTTTGAAAGTTACAAACTAGAAATTCAAATTAGATTAAATAGTGTTAATTTGAGTTTATTAGGAACAGAACAATCTATTTTTTATAAAAGATTAATTTCGCCTTTGGACGATAGGGCTTCCTGGTTAAAATCAGTTGCTGATGCAGCACTTGGCAAATCAATTGATAAAATGATTGATGAAGAAGAAGTTTTATTAGTTACTAATTTAGAAGAATTTCTATTAGGTTTAATAAGAGCTTCAGACCTTCATGAATTTTTATTAAAAGAAAACACCAAAATGGTTTCTATACAGTTGTTTGGAAGTTCTGGAATTATGATTGATGATAAAATTATAATTTCAAATGAATATAATGAAGAATTTGAAAGTATAAGAATGCAATTAAAAGAAAAATTAGTTACTTTAGACGTTCATAAGCGGAAGCAATTACTTATGGAGTTATTGTCTATGGAACTTAATGAAAATTTAGTATTATGAGTGAAATAAAACATGTTTTAGGAATTTCTGGAGGAAAAGACAGTGCTGCTTTGGCTATTTATATGAGCCGAAAACATCCTGATGTGAATGTTGAGTATTACACTTGTGATACTGGAAAAGAATTGACAGAGACTTATGATTTGATTAATAAATTGAATTCTGTTTTAGGTAAAAACATTCGTCTTTATAAATCTATTGATGAGTTAAACTCTCCTGAAAAAAATCCTTTTGATCATTTTTTGGCTATGTATGGAGGTTATTTACCGTCTGCAACCGCACGTTGGTGTACAGGAAAAATGAAGTTAGAACCCTTTGAAAATGAGATTGGAACTACTCCAACTATATCTTATGTTGGAATTCGTGGCGACGAAAATAGAGAAGGTTATATCTCTAAAAAAGAAAATATACAATCTATATTTCCTTTTAGAAAAAACATTTGGAGTGAAGATGTTATTAAAAAATTTCTAGCTAATTCTAATATAGATTTTGTAAAAACATACTATGAACTAATTGCTCCGAAAGGAAAATTAGAAATGATTTTGCAATATGTTGAGCAACCTATTTCATTACGGTTTACTCAAAAACAAAAGGCAAATGCTTTATTAGATACTGATGTTAAACTTTTTAATAAAGTGGTTTTTGAGTTTTTAAAAACAACCGATTATCCAGTTGGAAAACTGGAAAGTTTTTCTTTGATTGATAATGATGAAGTATTAGGAATTAATGATATTTATAAAATATTAGATGATTCTGGAGTAGGAATACCAGCTTATTATCTACCCATTGAATATCAAGTTGAGATTGATGGCGAAGTAAAAAAAGGAACTTATTCAAGAAGTCGTTCCGGTTGTTACTTTTGTTTTTATCAACAAAAAATTGAGTGGGTTTGGTTGCTAGAACAACATCCTGATTTATATGAAAAAGCAATTACTTATGAAAAAGAAGGCTACACTTGGACTATTGAACCTCTTGAAGAACTCAAAAAACCGGAAAGAGTAAACGGAATCAAAAAAGAACACTATTTACGAATGCATAAAAACAAAACTAACGCTAAAACTACCACAAGCTGGCAAGATGAAATCTTACAAGCTGAAGGACAAGGTTGTGCTAGTTGTTTTATTTAATTTCATATAAAAACAGTAACAACCTCGAGAGAAATATCATAATTTATAAAATCACTATTTTCATCATTCCAATTTTCGTTTATTGTTATGTCAGAACCTATAAACTCTATTCTGTTTGTTTCAAAATTGATTTTATTGATTTAAAATTCATATAACTATGCTCATATATTAATTTTGATTTTGTTGGATATTTGTAATAACCATATTTTTTGTAAATCCTGTAAGGTTTTTCAATTTGATATAATTTCACATCCCATTCGCCACGACATTCTAAATTTGAAAGAATTGAAAGTAGCCTTGACTCAACATCTATAAAATTTTCAAATCCAATTATATCAATATCAATATAGCCATCAATGTTATTTCCAACTAGTAGAAAAGGGCTATCTTTATTGATTTTTCTTTTGTAAATTTCACCATAATAATTAATAGATTCGCTCATAAATATGATTATTTAATGTTACAAATGTAACATTAAATAATCATAACACCAAATAAAATGAAAACAGATATAACAAAATTAAAAACAATTTCTAATTATGCCATATACAAAGGATTGAGCCGACAACATGTGTATCGGCTTGTTCAAAAAAATGAATTAACAATGGTAGAAATTGATGGTGTTAGTTTTATTTTATTGGATGAAAAGGCTGTTGAGTTTGTTAGAAAGAGGGAATAGTATTATTTAACTCAACTTATTGCATTGCTAAAGATTATTTAGGAATTGAATTTTCATAAATAGTTTTCAAAGCAAGTTGGTCATCAAAAATTGAAGGGTCATTATCGTATAGTTGTTTTAAATAATGAACTCCACCTAAGGAAAATTGTTCGCATATATCTCTAACTTTTGAAAGTAAGTTCTCAGTTGATATAAAATTATTTTGAATATTATCTCTTGAATTTAATTTTAATTCTGTATTAATATCTTCTCTTGCCATTACTCTAGCAATACAATACTTGTATTGATTTATGTTTTTTGGAGACCAAACAGACATCTTTTGGTGCTTTTTATTTTTAGTATATCCTAAATAGTTTCTAGAATTAGTATTCAAACCTATTAATAAGCAATATAAGTAACCTTCATACCAGCTTCCTAAATAATTACCTAGTCTTCCTTGTGGGAAATCAGCACCCGTTGTACTGCAAAAATTATTAATAAAGCCTTCAAATTCTTGATCTATATAAAGAGAATGGTTTGCAATTATATCATCCATTTGTTTTAATTATTAAGGTTTAAAATATTTACTCTTTTATTATTTCCTTTTTTAGAAACAATTGAAATCATTTTAGCATTTTCAATGTTTTCTACTTTTGTTAAAATTCGTTCACCAATCTCATTTAAAGTATTTTTCTTATCATCCCATAACTCTTTTGTTATTAGAATATTTTGATTTTCAGAATTTTCTAACTGGTAATTAAAAAAATGTTCTGAAAGTGTATGAGACATATTAGATGTTGGAGCATCCGCGATAAACGGAAAATTCACATTGCCACCAGCTTTTTCTATCAAACCAAAAATAACAGATAACTGTCTTAAAGCTTGAGAAGCTCCACCACCTTGTTGCAGGTTATTTCCAAATTGATCGATAACTTTAATTTCAAAATCAGGTTGGTTGTCATGATTCAAACTAAAATCAACTTTAATTTTTTGACTTGTAAATCGTTCATTATCTTTTGAAAATGCTTGGAATTTCTTATTGCTTATCTTTTCTAAATCCATTGCGAAATCCTCATACATTTGTTTTTTAATATCTAAAAGCACATTTTTTATTTCAGTGCCAAACGTCTCTAGGTTTCTTGCCTTATTTAACTTAACACTGTCCTTGCTTTCCATATTGCTCGCACGCATATTTGAATTCACAGTAGCAAGGTCACTTATTTTAGATGATAAATCGTCTTCAAGTAACTCTATTTTCATCACAATCATTGACAAATCACTTTTAGCCCTATCATATGTTGTAAGAGATACAAGTTCAACATCATCTTTACTTAGGACTCCATTTTCTTTAATAAAGTCATCCTTTTTATTCTCAATATCCCTCTTATTACTTTCATTTAAAACTATACTATTAATTTTAGATTGTAAAAAATCATATTCAAATGAATCATATTTATTAAGATATCCATCTAATTTAAGATAAATCTCGTTTAATTCTACATACTTATTTAATTCTATATCATCCTTGTTTAGTTCTTTTCTGAAAAATGGAATTAATTTTTCTTCCATATATCGCTTACTATCAGCACTTAAATTATTGGCGCAAATGTAACAAGTATCATCAACAATCATTTGGGTTAATATTGCCGGACTTGGTTGATCTCTCTCTAATGCATAGAGCATTTTTCGCTCCTTTTCACTCAATGTATCATTGAGTTCAGTTCCTCTTTTTGCAGAAAAATCTCGTAGATTTTCTTTAAAATCTGTTAAAGTTTTTTTATCTTTTTTGTTATCGGTTATCTTCGATAACCAAAATTCATTGTTTATATAATTATCAACTAAATATTTATAACTATTATCAATTGCTCCTTCTAGTTTTTTTATATCAAGGTTATAATTATCTATAATCTTTAATAATGCTTGATTTTTTCTAGAAATTTCTGCCTGACCTCTAAATTCTTCAATAGTATTTCCAAATATTTCTTTAAAATTATTTAGCTGTGGTAATTCAGATTCTGTAATTTCTGTAATTTCATTTTCTAAAGTTGTTTTTTTCAAAACATTTTCTGATGCAGCTGTATTATTTATACTCTCGCGTTTTTCTATATCTTGTCTTAATGAAAAAATATTTGAAGCTAACTTTATAGAAATATCGCTTTTTTTATCTAATATGTTCAATGAAACTAAATTATTAATTGTAGTTCTTAATTTTTCTCCTTTTAAAGGTGTTAAGTGTTCTAAAGATTCTCCTTGCACAAGAAAGAAATCTAGCAAATTTGGTCTTATGATTTTTGTTTTAAGTTCATCGAAAGTTTCAGGTGCCGTTCTAATATTTCCTAGCTCTATTCTTTGAACCGATGTTTTTGGAGTAGCTATTGTTATTCGATTAACATCTTTTTTACAAAGGACTTCTTTTGTAATAATTCTATTTAACGATTCACCTCTTGAATTTGTTTCCTCAAAATAAATTCGAACTCCAATTGTTACTGTGTCTTGGTTTTTTAATAAAGCACTTGACTCATGGTTGAGAATATGGTTAATTGTATTTAAATCTATATTTAATAACTCATATTTATTGAGGTTGTTTTTCAAAATCACATTGTCAGTTAACATCCATCGAAATGCATTATGTAGTTTTGATTTACCAGTATCATTTGGTGCAACAACAATATTCACGCCATTTGAAAATTCGAAGACGTTATTTTCATAGGGTCCAAAATAACCAAACCAATTGTTGAGCTCAATTTTCTTAATAAATATTGCCATAAATACTTAATTTAATAAATTAGCTAATGTGTTTTTTCTTGTATTGTCGTTTTGATCAGAAAATATTATATGCAAATATCTGAGATAAATATTTCTACTCGTTAGAATTGTATTTACATTTTGTGTAATAGGATCAATTTCTGGCCAATATTCTTCTTTTAAATCTGGATTTTCTAAAACTTTTTTTAAAATGTCATCTGTACTCATTTTATTCTTTTTAATTTGATTAGTTATTAACTTTAGTTCTTATATACCCTTCTGTAAGCCTATAAACTTCTAAAGCACTATTTATTTTTTTGTATGTCGAAAAGTTTTCTGATGCTAAATTATAAAATTCATAAAGTCGTCTAAATTCACTGATAATTAAATTTTCAGCTGTTTGTCTATTATTATCATATTGTTCAACCGAGGGTAAGATAACTATATCGTATATGTTAGCATACTCTTTTTTAAAAAATCCATTTTTATAATTCCTTAAAACCCTTCCTCTTCTTTGAACAAATTCTCTATAATTTTGCCCACTTGCAACAAAAATTGCATTCATTGTTTTGGGAATATTTACTCCTTCGTCTAAACATTTAATGGCTAAAAGCATGTCAACTAAATCTTCTTCAAAATCTTTTAATAGTAAATCTCTGTTTGTGGTTTCTCCTAAAAATGTTGCAGTATTAATTATTGGAAAGGTTTTTTTAATTTTATTCTGTAAAACTTTTATATAACGCTCATCATCTTCATTAATTCCTTTAGCACAATATATCAGGGTGTTTTTAAATGAGTCTTTTTCGACTAATTTTTCAATAATTTGAAGAACTGCATCTCCTTTATTTGTAGCTTGATCTTTTAATAACTGTCTTTTTAATGCTGCCTTTGTGTTAATAGTTTCATTTTCTTGTGTATTATGTAATTGACGGGTTAAGATTAAATATTTTTCCCATTCTTCATCAGTAAAAGTAACAAAAAAAGGTTCGTAATGATATTTACATAAATAACCATTTTTTATTGCATCTTCCATAGAGTATGAATAAGTATATGGAGGGGGTGAATTAAAAAAATCTTCTATAAATTGATTCTCATTATTTTCATCCCATAATCTTAAAGGTGTCGCAGATAAACCAATTTTCTTTCCAAATTTCAGATCTTTAATTCCATTCATAAATCCTCCAGCACCCATATTGTGTGTCTCATCAAAAATCACAATAAAATCTTTCAAAAAAGTTTTGAAAATATTTAAAAATTTATCGCTACTAAAACTTTTATAAGTTATGACGATGTTTAATTCATTAAAATCTACATACTTTAAAAGTTTAATATACTCAATGTCTTTTTTTAATTTTGAATTTCCAGAATACCATTTTATAGGTCTTTTAAATCGAGAATCTTTTAGCTCCTGAGACCATTGTTCAACTAATTCTTTACCAGGTACAACTATAATATTTTTTTGAATGCTTGTCTTTTTAAACTCTTCTATTAAACAAAAAGCAGATGTTAAAGTTTTTCCTGTTCCGGTAGCCATTGCAAAAATACCTACATAATCATTTAAAATCCAATTATTATAAGCTTCAATTTGATAAGGTCTCGGGCCTTCTTTATAAGGAAATTTTGGAGTTCGTTCGATTTTTTCAAACTCATTAATTTGTTCTACAGCTGATTTGACTGATTTTTGGATTTTCGGATTATTAAATATTTTATCACGTTTACTCAATAACTCTTTTTCTTGAATTAATAATTCAAGGATGTTTTTATCACCAAACTCATTCTTAATTGCTGCTTTTACATCCTTGATGTTTAAGTATTCGACAAAATCTGCTTTTTCAGAAAATATCTCATTGAAGTATTCATTTTGTACACCTATTTGTTTATTTGACCTGCCATTTTCCCAGGATAAAAAACATTCTAATTCTTCTAAATTTTCCAATAATCCATAAGCGGTGAAATTGCACGAAGACTTAAAACATATTGAATTTTCTCCATCACTAAAAACACCCGATTTGTAATGTGCTATTCCTTTACCGTCTTTTGGTTTTATTATTTTAATTTCAATTCTATCATTGGCAATCAACCACGCAAAGCACTCAAAAAAATGTTTTCCATATTCATCTAATGATTGCTTTAGCTCTTTAATATTATTAAAATTATAAATTGTAGAAAAAGCTTCTTTTTCTTGCCCTTTTGCAATTGCTTTTTTATCTTCTTCTGAAAGTATATTATTAATAACGGCTCTCATTTTTCCGCCAGAATAGATGAAATTTGCAAACCCTAATGATAACACATTAAGAGCTGAAGAACTAAAATAACCTAATAGTAAATCGAATGTTTTACTATTGCACAAAGCATCTAAATGAAATTGAACAGGTTCATCTTCACTACCCGTTCTATAATTTCTGTTTTCCGCCCATGCTACATTTTTCAACATATTAATTATTTTTTATTTCGGCTTTTATTCTTTTTAATAATAAGTCTATTTCTGCTTCGGTTGTGTTTTTATCAAAAGAAATTCTTATTGACTGACTGCATTCTTTATCCGTAAATCCCATAGCTTTCAATACATGTGAACTCTCAACTATTTGTGAAGTGCAAGCAGAACCGTTACTTAGTGATACACCTAGGGATTTTGAAATAAATATCTCTGAATTTAACCCTGGTATAATAACATCAATAATATTTAATGCTCTTGAACTTTTATTCCCAATACTAATTGTTTCATTTATTTTGAGTAACTCATCAATTAAATAATCATTTATTTTTTTAAGTCTTTCTACATTCTGATTAATTTCTGATATTGCTATTTCACAAGCTTTACCAATTCCAACTATTAATGGCGTATTATAGGTTCCTGCTCTTAAACCGTTTTCTTGACCTCCACCATGAATTAGAGGAGTTAATTCTAGTCCTCTTTTTTTGTAAAGAATACCAATTCCTTTCGGGCCATTTAGTTTATGACCACTAAAACATAATAGGTCAATATTATCTTGAATTACATCAATTGGAAATTTACCGACAGCTTGTGTAGCATCGCAGAAAAAAGCAATGTTATTTCCTTTTGCTATTTCTCCAATTTTTTTAATAGGTTGAATAGTTCCTGTTTCATTATTTACATACATTACACTAATTAAAATTGTGTCTTTCCGGATAGCTTCCTCCAAGTCTTTTAAAGAAATTAAACCTTCTTTATTAACATTTAAATAAGTAGCCTCAATTCCTTTCTGTTCTAAATATTCACAAGTTGCCAAAACTGCTTTATGTTCAGTTTTAACTGTTATTATATGATTGCCTTTTTCAAAGTTTGCTTCAACATAACCTTTTAAAGCTAAATTAATTGATTCAGTAGCTCCGGAAGTAAATATAATTTCAGATTCATTAGCATTTAAAATTAATGCAACCTGTTTTCTTGCCTTTTCAACGCCATCATTTGCTAACTTTCCAAAATGATGATTGCTTGAAGCATTACCATAAATCTCTAAAAAATAAGGCAACATTGCTTCAAGAACTCTTGAGTCGACTTTAGTTGTGCTTGCGTTATCGAAATAGTTTATTGACATCATTTTTTATCATAATACAATAATACAACATATTAATTGAAAGAAAAATGATGAAAACCGTAAACGTAGAAAAATAAGGAAAAATAGTGCAGAAATATTTAGGGTAGGCAGGGCAACCAAATTTGGAGTAAAAGATATAGGCGTTTAGGTCGCTATTGATTAACTTTGCCAAATGGCAGAAGAAAATATATTTACAGGAGTGAATTCAATAAAGTTTAACCAGCGATTTAAAGATGATAATGATTGCTTAATTTATTTGAGCAACGTAAAATGGGAAGACGGATATAAGTGTAAAAGATGTAAAAATGATAAATTTTCTACAGGCAAAAAGCATCATAACAGAAGGTGTACCAAATGTAATTATGATGAAAGCCCCACAGTTGGAACTTTGTTTGAAAAGTTAAAATTTTCAATTTTGATAGCATTTCATATTGTTTTTAAAATTAGCACGAAGAAAAAAGGAATGTCTTCTTTGGAATTAAGCAATGAGTTTGAACTGCGTCAAAAAACCTGCTGGTCGTTCAAATTGAAAATACAACAAGCGTGTCAAGTAGCTTAAACCACCCATTAAACGGGACTATACACGTTGATGAGTTTATGATTGGAGGACCAGAAGAAGGAAAGAAAAGACGAAGTAAAGGAGATAAAAAACTAATAGTTCTTACCGTTGAAATAGTAGATGATGGTGTCGGTAGAGCTTATGCAGAAATAATTGAACACGCTTCATCTAAAGAGTTGGGTGCTTTTTTAAGAAAATATGTTTCTAAAGAAGCAACTATTATCACGGACGAATGGCGTGGTTATATTCCGTTAAAAAAGGAGTTTGTAAATTTAAAACAAGTACCGTCAAAAAGCGGACAAAATTTTAAAGATTTGCATATTCACATTATGAACATAAAAGGATGGCTTAGGGGAATACATCATCATTGTAGTAAAGAACGAATGCAAAACTATTTGGACGAATATCATTTTAGATACAACAGAAGGTCTAATATGGGGACAATCTTCAACTTGTTAGTAAAAAGGATGGTAAATTATACCAAAAAAACAGATTTAACAGTAGCGACCTAAACGCCTATACCTATAACTGTAATTAATTAGTACTTATAGTGTTATAAGTTATTGATGTTTTTTTAGGAAAGAAACTAATCCTCCGATTAGATTTGTAAAAAAAAATCCAATTAACCTATGTCTTGAATGTTCTACTTGGCACATATTTTTTAATTCGTCATTAGTATTGGTGCGTTAATTTTATTAATTTCTTTTTGAGGTATTGATTTATATAGATCTATAGACGTTCTTTGATTTTTGATTTGAATTGAAAGTTGATGATTTTACCGTGATTCATATTCGTAATATTAATTTACGAACATAATAATCATTTCAAATCGTCACGCTTATAAATGGCACTTAAAATACTGATTTACAATAATTTAAAAGAATGTTAATTATTTTTTAGTGGACACTAGTGATAAAATATAGAAAAAATGAATAATTCTATATAGTTAAATAATGATCTCTATAAAAAATATACCAATGAAAATAGCTAATAATCAGCAATTAGCGATTTTCAACGATTTCCATTTATGAAAATCGATTTTCACCGGTAACCATCGATTTTCACCGATTATACTAATTGCTGAACACTTTGTCTGCTTTTTAAATTTTTTTGATGGTTTTCGTAAATCAAATATGCGATTAGCCCAACAAAAATAGTTCCGAATACACCAATTAATACATAAAATTTAATCTTGTTGCTCTCTATTTTTTCAGGAGTTTTAATTAGTTCTAATTCATAGGCTAATTGATCGGGTAATTGCATTCTTAGTTTCGATGGTATGATTATTTCTTTCATGACTTTATATTTTTTTTAAAAATATTATTTCTTTATTATCACTACTTATTTTGAATGCTATATTTTTAATAATATATACAGCACTTTTCTGACCCTCTATTTCGTAAATTTTTTGCTCGGGTAGATATTTTGTATTATAACCTAGCCGCTCAACTAATTCAAATTCGATATTAAAAATATTTTTGTCATAAAACATTTTAAGTAAAGTATAATTAACTTTCATTCCTTTTTCAAATATCTGAAACTCTTCATTTTCTATTTTCCGTCTGAGATGGCCAGCATGATTTCTACAATAATCATTGCAATACTCTTTTTTAGAACTTTTATAATCTACTATGGCATCAACACAATCAGTATTTTTGCACGTTTTAATTGGTTTTTTCATTTTAACTATATTTAAGCAGCAAAAATACAAAAAATATTTTACATTACATTATTGTTATATAAATCTTATTTATTACTTTTGTTGGATAAAAATAAAGACAGATGAATTTATTAGATTTTTACCCCAATATTTTAGAAAAAACTATTCCTTTAAATTTGCTAGATATTTCATCTAGAAACTACCTTCATTGGAAAAAAGAAAATCTCTTGTACATAACAAAAATTGATAAATCAGAATCTGTTGATGTTAAAAGGAAATGGGTTCAATTGAATTTATTTGACGCACTTTGGTTATTGGTTATTAAAGAACTTAGAGATTTGAATATTGATTTTGATACCATCAGAGCTATCAAGGGTGTTATGTATTCTAATATTGAATTTAATCAAGAAAAAATAGATGCAACCCCCAATGATGAGTTTTTAAATTCTATCTTAAAATATATACCAGAGATACATCATAAAGCCATTACGCCTTTATTAATGGACGGAAGTTTATTGTCATTTATTGATAATTTTATTGATGAAGGAAATATAATTCTATTTAAGAATATTGGCGTGATTTTCCTTGATATTTTGATTAGAGAAGTTTTTGTCTCTCTTTTAATAAGAAAAGACAAAGGATTTGTAGATGCATTATTTGTGAAAAATGACAAGCATATTTTCCACATCGATAATATAGAAAACAACAAACTTATTTTAAATTATATTCTAAACGATACATTCATAAACATCCCTATTACACCATTAATAGCTAAGTTGTTTGAAAACTCAGAATTTGATAAGTATAATCTACATTATGAAATTTTTAATCAAAATGAGAAAAAGATTATTGAAGCCCTAAATAATGACATGTGTAAAGAGATAAAAATCACCAAACATCAGAGTGGCGATTTAACTTTGAATCTGACTTTTGAAGAAAACGTAAAAAATGATTATGCTAGAGAGATTAGAAAGATACTAGGATTAAAAAATTATGAAAAAATGGAGTTGATTTACAGAAATGATACGCATCTTATTATTAAAAATACTAGAAAAGAAATTCTTAAAAACAAATAAAGTCCTAAGTATCCCTTAGCACTAAACTGCCTAAAAGCAAAGACAAGTATATCCTACTTCTTTTTTGCTACTAGAGGTAATAATGGAATTTCAAAAAGCCAAACAAATTTTAAATGGCAAAAATAATGAAAAGTACAATGAAAAAGATGTAATTCAAATTTTAGAATTCATCAATACAATTGCATCAATAGCAATAAATAATCAATTGAAAAAAAAGCAGCAAGAAGATGAAAAATGTAATTCTTTACGTAAGAGTATCTACTGACGAACAAGCGGGCAGAGGATATTCATTAAGAGATCAAGAACAAAAGTTATTAAACTATTGTAAAATGAATGATTTCAATATATTGGAAATTTTCAGAGAAGATTTTTCAGCAAAAACATTCAATAGACCCGAATTCAAAAAGCTATTGATTTATTGTAAAAAACATAAAAAAGACATCAATCAATTGATTTTTATAAAATGGGATAGATTTTCAAGAAATACTACTGAATCCTATAGAATACTTAATGAGTTTAATCAATTAGCGATAATAGTCAATGCCATAGAGCAACCACTTGATTTAACAATACCAGAACAAGGACTGATGTTAGCAGTATATTTATCAATGCCTGAAGTTGAAAATCAAAGAAGATCATTGAATGTTATTGCAGGGATGAGAAGAGCATTTAAAGAAGGAAGATATGTAGGCAATGCACCTAGAGGATATGATAATGGTATGGATAGCTTAAAAAAACCATTATTAGTACCAAATGAAGATGCTAAATATATAATAATGGCTTTTGATTTAATGGCTATTGGATTACACAATCAGATTGAGATTAGAAATAAGTTAAAAGAAGTTGGTTCTTTTATTAGTAAAACAACCTTAGCCAGAGTTTTTAGAAATCATTTGTATTATGGTGGAGTTTTTATAAAAGGATATAAAGATGAAAAAGAAGCGGTTGTTAGTGGGATACATCAGCCAATAATTACTAAAGAGCTTTTTAGTAAAGTGCAAGATGTTTTAGATAGTAAGAGCAATAGATATCGAATAAAACATAAAAAAATAAATGAATTATTCCCTTTAAAAGGATTTGTAATTTGTCCTGATTGTAATAAACCATTAACAGCCAGCACTTCAAAAGGGAGAACAAAATATTACACTTACTATCATTGTTTTAGTCCTTGTAATGCAAGATATAAATTGGATATAGTTGATAATTGGTTTGAGGATTTTTTAAAAAGTATAACCCTAGATAGTAATGTTCAGAAGTTATTATTGGAAGTGATAAAGGATAAGCTTTCAAAAGATAAACAATCTAATGCAATTGGTCCAAAACATTATCAAATGATAAATGAGCTTGAAAACAAATTAGTCAAGATACAAGATATGTATATCGATGATAAGATTGATAAAACAGCATATGAACAATCTCAAAAAAGATTTGAAAACCAATTAAGTGAATTGAAACAGAAAGAACAGACAACTCAAAATACCAATGATGTCTTTAATACTTATAGATTGGCATTTAATAGGCTTTCGTCTTTTGAAAATCATTACAAAAATGCATCGGTTGAAGATAAAAGAAGGTTAATTGGTTCGATATTTCCAAATAATTTTCAATTTGAAAATGAAGGAGTTCGAACCGCGGATATTAATCCAATTTTGTTTAAAATCTCCAGTATTAATAAGGCATACAGAGGCAAAATAAAAAAGGACAAATCCAAAAAAATGAATTTGTCCTTGATGGTGGGCGATGAGGGGTTCGAACCCCCGACCCCCTCGGTGTAAACGAGGTGCTCTGAACCAGCTGAGCTAATCGCCCGATTAGTGCTTGATTGCGAGTGCAAATATAGTACAGTTTTTTAAATCTGCA
>Ga0209702_10005390_pt1 | contig 17448 bp, 23 predicted proteins | sample FRY01_FD_187210 | JGI IMG/M metagenome (GOLD analysis project Ga0209702, IMG submission 187210) | Freshwater microbial communities from Lake Fryxell liftoff mats and glacier meltwater in Antarctica - FRY-01 (SPAdes) (version 2) | ecosystem: Environmental > Aquatic > Freshwater > Ice > Glacier...
CCCAATTGCTTAATAGTCAGTTCAATGCGTTTACCAAGTTTTATATAAAGCTTAACTGCACGAATTCGATCATCGTATGAGTACATGAACTACCTCCAAGTAGTCCAACTTTATGTCCGCACCCCCAGGTGGTCAATATTCAATCGGCGCCAACAGTACAAGTCAGGCGCAGGCGTATTGCAATTCGAAAGCTTGGTGCAAGCGCGATAGTCTGCGTTCGTGTCAAACTTGCGTTGTTGTACTAACCGAAAGGTATTACTATAAGAATATTAGTAAAACTCAGAGCCAAGGATGATTATCATGCCTACAACTTTATCGGTAAAAGGACAAGTCACCATACCAAAGCAGATTCGTGATGCGCTTGGTTTAATGCCTGGTATGCCAGTTGACTTCGCCGTGAACCCTGAGGGCGAAGTCGTTATTCACCGTGCACTAGGTTCGTCAAAGTCTAAGCCTGATCGATTTGAAGCGGTCCGGGGGACAGCTGACATTAAGTGGCGTACCCAAGACTTAATGGTCTTGCTGCGAAGTGAGGCTTAATGCTGGTTGATACCAATGTATTGGTTGATGTGTTGGGGAATGACCCAGACTGGGTCGATTGGTCGCTAGCACAATTGCAAGCACAGTCTAAGGTTCACCGATTAATCATTAACCCCATCATCTATTCTGAACTTTCATTGATGTTCTCTAACTTCGAATCACTAGACCAGGTTCTCGAAAAGATGGCGTTACCCATGTTGGAGATACCTAAACCTGCTTTATTTTTGGCCGGTAAGGCATTTGTTCAATATCGACGCAATGGTGGCGTAAAAAATAATGTACTTGGCGATTTTTTTATTGGGGCACATGCCGCTGTGAACAGGTTACCAGTATTGACCCGAGATACGCGGCGTTACAAGAATTACTTCCCGAGCGTCGACCTCGTGGCGCCTTTATGAGAACTCATATGCTAATGGCGCCAACTTATAGATATACATACACTAGTGTCCCAACGTTAGTTGGGTAATTTTATCTAAATTCATGATTTATTTGAATAATTCGCAATTTTACCGTGTCCACGATTTGAATTTAATTTTGAACTTAAGTCATCATAGGCAGAATTATTCTGTCGGAGATGGCCATGCATTCTGGGTAACTTGTATTTTCTCAAGTGATGACTTACATGCCGCACAAGGCTTTCAGTCGAATGGTCGCCGCCAGGCGCGCGCAGCACAAGGTCAAAGAATTCAGTTGTTTGGATCAGTTTTTGGTTCTCGCCTTCGCACAGTTGACCACTCGCGAATCGTTGCGCGATATCGAGATCAATTTGCGGGCCCAAAGCAAACATTTTTATCACATGGGCCTTCGCTGCAAAACCATTTCTCGCAATACTCTGGCCAATGCGAATCGTGTCAGACCCTGGGAAGTGTTCGCCGATTTGGCGCATCATCTGATTGCAACGGCGCGCGCTCTTTACGCCGACGAGTCGGCGAGCGTGGAACTGACTTCGTTGATGGGTGCAACGGTTTATGCCTTGGACTCCACAACAATCGACCTGTGCTTGAGTCTGTTCAATTGGGCGCCATTTCGATCGACCAAAGCTGCAATAAAGCTGCATACTTTGCTCGATTTGAGAGGTTCGATTCCAAGTTTTATTCATATCAGTAATGGCAAGATGCATGATTCTAAAATACTCGCCATCCTCTGTAATCAAGGCTACGTCGAGCTTGGCGCGTTTTACGTCATGGACAAAGCATATGTGGACTTCAAGATGCTTTATCAACTGCATACTGCAAGAGCGTTCTTTGTCACGCGTGCAAAAGACAATATGCAAGCCGAACTGATCCAAGCCTTGCCCGTTGACACCACAATAGGTTTGGTGAGTGATCATCATGTTCGACTGATCAACATCAAATCGAAAAATCGCTACCCTGAACCATTGCGTTGTGTCACCTATATTGATCCTGAAACAAGTAAAGAACTGACCTTCATGACCAACAACTTTGCTTTGCCAGCCATCACGATATGCGCTCTTTATAAAAAAAGGTGGGGCGTTGAATTGTTTTTTAAATGGATCAAACAACACCTTCGTATTAAGTCTTTCTATGGCACGACAGAGAACGCTGTCAAGACCCCAGTCTGGGTCGCCATATCGACTTATGTGTTGATTGCAATTATGAAAAAGAGGTTGAATATGAAGCACTCACTTTATGAAATCTTAAGGGTTTTGGACTTGAATATGTTTGAAACCACCCCAATACCTCAACTACTAAGCCAAATCCACAAAGAAGCGGGAATCGTCAATAATCAACATCAGTTACCCTTGTTCCAAACGTTGGGACACTAGTGATGCATGTTAATGAATGAGTATGTTGCTTGATTTGGCCGATCAGTTGTCAGGTAGTTTAGATGTGGGCTTTTTGTTTGTCGGGTGAGGTAGCGATGCCATACGCACAATGTCATGTCGGTATCGTCTCACTAGACCCCAGACACAAATCACACAACATACCCGGCAAGTTCTTAACCTACATGCAAAGTGGCTTGCCAGTACTTGCCAATGTTAATGAGGGTAATGACTTGAGTGGTTTGATACTAGATGAGCGAGTAGGGCTGGTTTGCGAGAGTAACCGAGTTGAAGAACTGGTTGAGTTGGCTGATCGGGTATTGCGGCAGATTGAAGTTGATTTAGAGATTGCAGAGTGGTGTAGAGTGTTGTTTGCGCGAGAGTTTGCCGTTGAGCAGGCTGTGCGGCAGATCGTGGCGGGGTTGGGGTGCCGTATTGGTTGATCGGGCACACACCTTATATAATCGGGTCTTTGTATGCAGATACAGTGAGGCCAAAATCAAATCATGAAGCTTATCCTGAAAAATATCGGTATGCTTGAAAATGCAGAGGTTACCCTACATCCATTGTGTGTCATTGCTGGCGAAAATGACAATGGCAAAAGCACAGTCGGAAAAATTGTATTTTGCATCATAAAGGCGATTAACCGGTACAAGGAAGATCTCCTTGAATCAAAGAGCATTTGATCGGTGACAAGTCGCGTGAACTGTACTTTCTATTGCGCAGTTCACTCATCCGAACGAGTTCAGATGTGGATGAAGTTCTCCGACTTTTGCGTCGATTTTCTGTTCAAAACACATCAATAGATGATCAACTGGTTGCCATTGATTCAGTCATCGATAAGGTTTTTGAAGTGACAGACCTCGATCCTGATGCCAAAGAAAAGATAAAGCGTCTTCGAAATGATATTGATGCCATTGCACATCAGCCCGAAGACACGAGGCAGTCCATTGAGAATGCCTTCAACAAGGTATTTGCATCTGAGTTCGATGCTTCGTTGTTGTTGCATAACCAGCAGACTGGCGATATTCGACTATTTGAGGGTGACCTTGAACTCATCCATCTGAAGATAAATAAAGACGGTAGTGTCGCCTTGTTAACCGATGTTGAACCAGTAGAAATACAAGACGCAACCTTCATCGATTCGCCACTAATCCTGAACTATCACGATGTGCTGTTGCGCAGTCAAACACTGCTAGACCTAGACAAACGGCGTCCAGGCCGAATTGGCATGGCGTACACGACTCTTCACACCAAAGACTTATTCGACAAGCTTCGCGAACCGGCGTTACCTAACAACCTATTTACCAAAGATAGATCAAGCGCTTTAGACCACCTGAAATATGCCATCAAGGGCGAAGTAACCTATTCGCAGTCTGAGCACGATTTTGTTTTCAACCGAAATCAGCAAGCCTTTTCGATTAAGAACACCGCTAGTGGCATCAAGGTTTTTGGGTTGCTGCAAATTCTGTTGGGCAACGAGATCATCGATAAAAACACCATGTTGATTTTTGATGAACCAGAAAATCATTTGCATCCTAAGTGGCAGCTTCATCTCGCGCAAGTGCTGGTGAGTCTGGTTGAGCACGGTGTTTTTGTTTTGGTTTCATCACACAGTCCTTATATGATCCAAGCACTGAAGCGGTATGGGGATCGGGCTAACCTAGCCGACTCAGCGCGGTTTTTTCTGGCAGAGAATAATCGTATCGAAGATAGTGACCGTTTGAGTGAGATCTTCCAGATTCTTTCGGAACCGTTTCAAACATTTCGTGAGATGGATGCTAAGGGGTTGATGGGTGAATAAGCACAGCATTCGCGATTACCTTGGATGCGAATTATCGACTCACGCATCAACGTTCAAAGAAACCAGCTACGACGACGAGAATGGCGAATATCTATGTCAGGATGAGAGCACCGATCATGTTTATAATTTCGATGCCTATGTTCGCAAAACTCACGATGAATTGGTTTTGCCTGCGTCGCCCGACGCGATTCATTTGGGCGTTAAACATATCTACTTTGTTGAGTTCAACCGCTTCTATGATCACATCATCACGGAAGACGTTAGTTTCTTTGTCGAACGATTCAAAGAATTCCGATGCTAACGTTGTGGTTTGCCCCAGGTTCATTCCACCACAAGTTCTGCGTGTGTTGGGTCAAACGCTTGGGTTAATGGCTCGAAACCAGCCAATTATGCTCGTACCTGAAAAGCAAGAGTTGAGCACGGTTGAAGCAGCTAATTTCTTGAATGTGTCACGACCTTTTGTTATCAAAGAAATTGAAGCAGGCAGGTTGCAACACCGTATGGTTGGCACACACCGTCGCGTAATGTTTTCTGATCTGTTAGATTATGCAAAAAATATGCGTGCAAAACAACAAGCGCTCAGTGCGGCATCTGATTGATCAGATGAGAAAAAAAGACGCCTAATCGGCTAAGTGTAACGGTGCACAGTTGCCAGTTACAACTCGTCAGCGTTCAAACCAGTGGCAGTCTCTGGGTCTAGATATATGGTTTCAACCGGTACTTTTTTGCTCTCATCAAAGCAGAGCGTTGAGTCAGAACCATCGTTATTTGACTCATCTTTAGCCTTTGTCACCCTGCCTTGTTGACAACACTCCATCCTTCTGATATCTTTAAGATATCTTACCTCAAAGGATTCAGAGATGAAAGCTGCAGCAGCCCAGATCGCCTTCCGTTACCGCCCGCAAGACAGCGCGACTGGCGTGACCCGCACAACGACCAAACGTCTGGCTGATGTATTGGGCGTTGACGAAACGCAGGTGATTCACCTTGCGCTACATGAGCTGGCCAACAAGTTCCTGCCTCAATACGAGGCAGATGAGGGAGCTTTGACCAAAGCCCAACTCAACCAGGTTAAAAAATCAGCCCCTAAGCCCAAAAGCTGCGCCGTCCGTAGCAGTCTGTTTGAATTGGAAAACGCCTGATGCGCTGGTGGCTGGAACCCATGGCTGGCGAAATCGTCTGGTGCCACTTCCCAGACAACATTCACCCCAAACCCAAGCCACGCCCTGGTCTCATTATTTTAACCAAGGAAGATGACCAAGGCATGATCTTCGTGAGCGTAGCATATGGAACCAGCAAAAAGACGGATCGCCTCTACAGCGGTGAATTCAGGATATCAAAGAGCGAACACCCCGCTGCCTATGCCAGCGCCGGTTTGAGCTACGACTCCAAATTCGACCTCAGAAACGTTCTTGAGCTTCCGTTCAACGACGCCTACTTTTCAGTCCCACCCCACGCGCCACATGGCCAAATTCCAAAGCTCGGAACACTGCATCCGAGCATGGTCCGGATTGCTGCAACCGCTTTTGCGGCAGTGAACAAATAAAAGCAGCCGTGGCCATCAGCGCTTGGTCAGACGTTCATGAACGCATGCGGCAGACTTTTTTGCATGACCCACACATGCAACCGCCAAACTGATCAACCAGCTCTCAGCGGAGATGGCGAGCAGCATTGACGAACAGTACAGGGTTTATTGCTTGGGTCCTGACCCTAAGAATTTGCTGATGTGGTCACACTATGCGTGTTGAAGAGCTGGTTTAGTTGGCAGAAAGGGTGTTGATACTGATTCCTTCCCCCTTTACGCCCATTTTCAAAAGCTGCAGCAGACTTGGTGTCGATTCTTTTTGACCATTACGCATCAACCAAATTTAAGCTGATCGTTCTGTGAAAAATGGTCGATATTAATTTGAAGAAATTTAACCGAGGTTGTCGGAACTTTGTGGCTTTAAAAGGCGCAACAGGGCTTCAACAGAATTAAAGCCCATTACTTTTGCATCTTTTGATGCTTTCTTTTTCCCGCGTGCAACCCGTTTCATTTCTTCCCGCAAAGATGCATGGCTTTGAATTTTAACGTGCGTCATGGTTTGTTTCCATCTGTTGTTTTAATGGTCTCAAGCGATACGCCATGTTTGGTCAGTGCGCGCTTAATAAGTCTTGACGAATGTCTAAAAGTTATTAGTCTAGATATTTTAGACATCAGTTAGACATTCTGATGGTTCTGTTAATCGCACGCACAGCCCATTCACACAGCTAAAACTAATTTTGGCCTTCCCCCTTTACGTCCGTTTTCACGAGCTGCAGCAGACATGCTAGTACTGCGATCTTCAAAACTGAATTCTTAATCTTGGAGTCGGAAGCTGTGCTTCAGATCATTCATCCATGATGGCTCGATCAACCCATCATGCTGTAACCGCCCTACCACGATGGCGGGATGCAACCCGATTTGCCGGGCAAAATCATTGACTGCAGCCTTGGTTCTGAGGCTTGCCAAGTCATTTGCATAATGAGCAGGTATCAGCCAATTCCCGGACCACGTATTAGCTTCAAGCTCACGCGGCTCGTCGGTATGCGTGGCATTAGGGTCATCAAGAAAAATGGACTTTTTTTCTTCTTTGTTGTTGGCATGCAGCAGGATGTGGGCTGCTTCATGGAAGAAGCTAAACCAGAATTTGTCGTTGGTCTTGCCGTACAGCGACAGTTGAATCACTGGTCGTACGGGGCTCAACCAGCGAGCCACACCGCTGACGTGTGCACGGGGAATGGCTGGCACCAGAATGAACAACACACCAGCTTCTTGCAGTAATGCGCGCATTTGCGGCTCAAGCACCTCGGGTGGTTCGCAAGTCAAGCTGCGAATGGTGCGCAAGGCCTTTTCAAAGCGGGTTTTATCATATTTAGGGCCATTGAGTTTTTCTGCTTGTTGCTCTCCCATGCGCAACCAAGCCGAAATGGCACCGACATCGCTTTGTTCAGCACGACTACGACGGAAAGCCATTTGCATTCCGCCGTAATAAGCGCGCCAATCATCGGGTGTAGCAACGCCAAAGAAACGCAAACAGCTCTCAACCACGCTTGGCTTGTGCTTGCTATTCAAGCGTTGCTTTGGAATGGCCGCACAAGACATCAATTCTTTGATGGGCAGTTCATCGAGCCACGCCACCCAGCTGGCATGGGAATTAGCAGCTTCTAGGCGAGCTTTGTGCTTCTGGTAATTCGCTTCGAGCGACAGCCAGAATTCTATAGAGCTACCCAGTACGAGCTCAAGCCGCTGAGCGGCTTCAACCGTGAGTGGCACTTTGCCGTTGATTAATTGGCTGATGTGTTTTTCGCTGTAGCCTAGACGTAGAGCCAACTCCACTTGTGTCCAGCCCCGCTCTTCGGCTAGGTCGATAATTGACTCACCAGGGGGCAAAGCCCAGTCTGGCGCAAAAGGAGCATTCAGTTCACTCATGGTAATCCCCTATAAATTCAATACTAATGATTGTGACTTGGGACCATTCGATACCGCCATCTGAGCGGGTAGGGCAAGGGTCATTAGCAGGGGCAAATGCCAATCTCCATCCTCCAGCAAGATCAAGCGCGAACTGACCTAGCCGGTTCCCCTTAAGAGGATGCGGGTTGCCTGCAACCAACTCGGTGACGCGTGTGACTGCTTCTAGGGCAAGCAACCGTAACTTCAGCTTGCGTGCTGAAACCGCCCCGAGTTTCTTCTCAGCGACAGCCTGTGTTTCACACAGCGCACGGATTTTCTTGTCCTTGTATCGAATTTCCAATCTAACCTCATTGTATCAATCTTTACCTAATAGGTAAATTCATTTTTAAACTCAACGTCCGTCAAGCTTTTCCACCAACGGTATATTGACACGCCTGAATTCAACATGAATACACTAGCAGTTAATATAAACAGTATGCTTGGCCATTCAAGCAAGATTAGTTTTAAATTGCATTTTTCTGTTGGCTACTTCATTTGTCAGTGCTTTGATTTGGTAACCCATCGCACGGTAGCCGACTTGGCGTTTGTTCCACATTCTTATCAATGCCGGGTGCCCCGTGTCAACAAAATCGTAAATTTGCACATCGCTTTTACCTACATGCTCTCGATGAAGTCGCCCGGCATATTGCTGTAACGTTCCTTTCCAAGAAACAGGCATGGCGAGCACTAGGGTGTCTAGCGGGGGGTGGTCGAAACCCTCGCCGACCAGCTTACCGGTTGATAACAATATTCGTGGTACATCTGGAGGTAAAGCGTTGAGTGCAGTGATCAGTGCTGAACGTTGCTTTTTGGGCATACGACCATGCAAAACGAATGGTTCAAGCCCCTTTGAAGTCAATGCAAATTGTATGGCTTCTAAATGCTCTGTTCGTTCGGTTAGAACGAGCACCTTACGCCCTTTTTGGAAAGCCAAGTGCACGTCAGTTGCTATTGATTCTGTTCTATCATGATCGTTAACGAGATGCTGAAATACATCTTGAATACCTGACTCGTGAGGCAAGGCTATTGGCGAAAAACGTGATCTCGGTATTACTTCTAAGTTTTGGGGTGCGCTGATTGCTTTAATTGCAGAGTGACGAATTGGGCCGCACTGCATAAAGATTATCGGTTGCTGACCATCGCGGCGAATGGGTGTCGCAGTTAGACCGTGAACGTACTTCGCTTTAGTGCGTTTAAGAATGGCATCAAATGATACTGCTCCGATATGGTGGCACTCATCAACAATCACTTGCCCATAATGCTCAATCAATGGGTTGACCTCGCCTTGACGCGAAATTGATTGCATGATGGCAATATCAATCTTGCCAGTCGGCTTAGATTTTCCGCCACCGATCGTGCCAACTGTATCTTTTTCAACACTTAAAAATGCTTGTAAGCGTTCTTGCCATTGCTTAAGGAGTTCAGTGCGATGTACCAGCACCAAGGTGTTTACCCCTCGTCGTGCAATCATTGCAGCAGCAGTGACAGTTTTTCCGAATGCCGTTGGTGCACAAAGCACGCCAGTTTTGTGTTGCAACATGGCTGCAACAGCTACTTCTTGGTCGATGCGTAAGGTGCCAGCGAATTCAACTTCTATGGGTTCGCCTAAAAAACGCTCATCGTTTAGTTCATATTTGATGTCATTGTCTTGCAGCAGAGTCAATGCTGCATCTAAACACCCGCGTGGCAAAGCAATATGCTGTGGGTAGTTTTCGGCATTTCCAATGACACGCGGTGTATTCCACACAGGCATGCGCATGGCTTGTGCCTTGTAAAAAGCCGGGTTCTGAAACGCTGCTAGCCTTATTAAACGATTGGCAAGCGATTGCGGTAACTTGGACTTTTCAAAGTAAATCATATTGGCTATCGTTATTTCAAGTGACGTCGGCATTTGGCCTGACAATAATTTCGTCAAATTTCCTGTGCGCTTCCATGGCGAGGCCAGGCCTTCATCGTCGATAAACGTCACATCTAAAGGGTGAATACCACCTGTGGCAAGCAAAATGGTTGGCTCAATGTCTTGAATAAACATGGGTTTAATGGATGCTAAAAATGCCCACTGATCTGAGTGGGGTTCGAAGTTTTTATCAACAAAAATGCTGTGACCCTTTTCGCGAGGCCACTTTTGAAGCGGTAGCGCAATCAAATTACCAAAGCCGCCTTTGGGCATGGTGTCTTGGTTAGGAAACAGTCGATCATAAGACTTTAATTTGAGTTGTCGGGTGCGAGAGCAGGTTTGACTGATTAAGGCAGTACCAAGGCGACGTGCGTCACGGGAAGAGATGCGATCTTCAAAAAAGACCCATACATGTGCGCCTTTGCCTGAGCGCGAAACCTCTAAAGCGGCCGGTATGCTCAGATCTACGCACGACTGAATGAAAGCGTTGGCGTCTTCACGCCAATCTGCCTCATCAAAGTCGACAGCAAGAAAATAACAGGTATTGTCTTCCAATAAGGGATAGACACCTAGTGTGCGCTTTCCTGAAAGATGTTCATAGATCACGGCATCACTTAACGGGATCAGCTTACGGTTGCTGCAGTCACCACATTTAATGCGAGGCTTTTCACAAACACCCGCAAGCCACTCATTGCTACACGCAGGGGCATAGCCTGCCTTATGGCTTGTTTTGCTTTCCCACCGAATGGGGTAAACATCAGTGCGTCCGCGAAATAGGCGCCGAAATAGTGCAATTTTTTCAGCTGTAGAGAAGTTAGAGGTTGGAACTTTTCGTGCCGTTTGTACTGATAATGAGGGCTTAGGCGTCAATCGGTATTCAATGCCGTTTTTCTCAAGCAGAGAAATCAGTCTTGAGGTTTCGGCTTTTAGGGCTGCAAACGCATCATGATCCGTCATTGATCATTACCTATCTGAGGTTTTTGAAATGGGCGTTACCGTGTTGCTTATGGGTTGAGTTTAATTTTACTATTACGTTATAAATAGACTTACGTTGATTGACAGCACCACACCACGCCTTTAAATTTAACCATAACTAAACTTAAATCATGCGAACGAGACCTCAAAAAGATGCACTTGAAGAGATGCTTGAGCAGGCGTCAGCTTCTACGCTTACGGCACTGGTTAAAAGACTAACAATTACGCATGTTGGTCTGGTTGCTGAGTGTTGTGAGTTTTTGCTTGAGCATGCAGACTTGTCTGATCAAAAAAGAAGTGATTTGGCGAGTGAACAGGTTGCTTCAATTTGGAACGAGTTAAACGTTAATATTAATGAGCTTAACGAGTATGGGGGCGGTGATGACTCAACGTATGAAAGCGTCTGGGAACTGACTCAACAACTCGTCGAAACAGTCAAAAATAACAATGTTGAATCAGACCTTCGGCAACAGATTGTTACCGAAGCTTTGAACTATATCGAATTTGACAACGCGGGGGTTTCTATGAGCTTTATGACATTGTTCTGGCGTGCTGTATTTCGGCAGAAGAAAAGATTTCATTGGCAAAAATTTTTGAGCGCTTAGGGCGTGCTTTTCATATCGCACAGGCCGTGAGCATATATCGTGAGCTTAATTATGTTGAAGAATATCTTCGCTTGCGTCAAAGTTCACTTTCTAATGGGTCAGACTTTCTCGATTTGGCGACTTTCTATGACGAAAGGGGTGATAAACAAAAAGGTCTTGAGGTGGCAGAACGGGGGCTTACTGTCGGTGCGGGCAACCTGAAAGAGTTACGTCATTTTGTGGCTGAGTATGCAAAAAATACAGGTAATCGCGAGCGCTACTTGGCTTTACAGTTTGATCAAGTGATTGATCGGTTATGTCTAGCAAGTTATTTGGCGTTTCAAGAAGAATGCACCACTTCTGAGTGGGCGGCCTATGAAATTATACTGATGGCTGCGTTACCAAAGGCTTGGCACACAAACCAAATTGACATTCATCTGCATCGACGAGAATACGGCGCTGCGTTGGCACTTTTGCTAGCGATGAACCCACATCATAGTGGCTGGGAAACCAGCTACGAACGTCGCTTTGCTAAACAACTTGAAAATATTTACCCTAAAATTATTCTTGATTATTACATTCGTGCGCTTGGTAAAATTGAGAAATCAACGCGCAGAATATACGTGCAACAATCTCGGGTCGTGCATGATATTTACGGTTTACTTTTGAATGTTTTAAATGACCGTGCTGGTTGGTCTGTTTTTGCGTTGAACCTGAAAGATTCAATCTCTGGTCTGCCGGCATTTCAAGATGAGTTGAGCAAAGCAATGCTCAGTTTCAAGCCCTATTCAAACCCCAAGTGATGAAATATGAGCACTCAAAACACTATTTTAGATCGCGAATTATTCTTACAGGCTTTGCGTCACATGGGCGAAGAAGACCTGCTCTACCTTAATCGCATGGTGATTGAACGGCTTAATTTACTTGCGCAAGCCAAAAGCACTGTGCAACTGGCTCAGTTCGCTGAACAAGATCGTGTCAGTTTTACTGCCAGTGACGGTTCGCTTAAAAGCGGTGTGATTATTCGTTTAAACAAAAAGACAGTCAGCCTGCGTACCGACGATGACCAATTATGGAAAGTGTCACCAGGTTTATTGCGTAAGTAGGGCCTATGACCCCCTCGGTCACACTAGTTTATCTAGATTGCTGACTGACGGAATCATCTGCCCCACAAGGTCGAAAGCGGCGCGGCCCAAATGTTGTCGCCCAGCGGCATAGTCTCGTCACCGTCGTAAAGTAGAACACCCATCTTAAATAGGTTTCCAGCTAAGCCAGACAGCCTTCTTAACCCACGAAAATCACTTTCTTTAACTGTAGCAGATGCTTTAACCTCAACCCCCACCAGCTGGCCTACAGCATTCTCAATGACCACATCGACCTCGACTTTATCAGCGTCTCGGTAGTACATCAGATGGTAGTCACCATTGGCCGTCGTCATATGCTTGAGCAATTCTCCATAGACAAACGTTTCCAACACGTTACCGAACCGGGTTCGATCTTGTTGCACCGCTTCGGCTGTCAATTCAAGCAATGTTGCCAGCAGGCCAGAATCAATGAATTGCAGCTTTGGCGTTTTGACGACCCGATTGAGTCGGTTGCGCGCCCAGACATCAACCCGCCTGAGTAGGTACATCTGCTCAAAAATACTGATGTATTTAGCAACGGTCTTGCTGTCTAAGCCGACCTGCCCACCCAGCTGGGTGTAGTTGCACATTTGCCCGGCGGTTTGTGCCAAGGCGCGCAAAAAGCGTGGCAATTGATCTAGTTTCTCGATACCAGAGATATCACGAACATCACGTTGAATGATCGCATCAATATACTGCCGAGCCCAAGCGAATCGTCGTCTGGGCGTAGGTCTGGCAATGGCTTCGGGGTAGCCGCCGCGTAGTACGCGATCAACCAAATTACTTCGATTGGTTATAGTGCCTGGTTTTGGAATCTCACCAGAGAACACGCTATCGAGCCAGTTTGCAGGTTGACTTTCGATTTCACTCTGTGACAAAGGCAGGAGCAATAAGGTCTCCATTCGCCCGGCCAAAGAGTCGGCCACGGTGGGTAGGGCCATCAAGTTGGCCGAACCCGTCAGCAAAAAGCGGCCGGGACGTCTATCTTCATCAACACTCTTTTTGATCGCCAGCAACAAGTCGGGAGCACGTTGAATTTCATCAATGACTGCGCGATCTAGGCTGCGGATCATGCCGACCGGATCTTCGCGCGCGGACAATAATGTCAGCTCATCGTCAAGGGTCAGGTACTGAAGCCCAGCCCCTGCCATCTGACGCACAAGAGTCGTTTTGCCTGCCTGGCGAGGTCCGGCGAGTAAAACCACCGGCGTATCGGCCATAGCTTCAGTGATGCGCGTTTCTATTCGACGAGGGTAAAGGGGCGACGGGTTCATCAATCATATAATACCGTAAATACCGGAAAGATATAGCATAAAATACGGAATATATAGCCATTTATTTAGGAAGCAAATTCGCTGGGGATCGATTCGACATGCTTGATCAATGATTCGTATTGCTTCGGCACCAAGCAAGCCAAAGCGTTCTTTTGCTGCATAAGCGTTATCTAGATCGGCAAGCCGGCCCTTGGGGCCTACGTCCATTTTCAAAAGCTGCAGCAGATTTGCTGGCGCTACTTTTTTGACCATTACGAACGGCTATTAAGCTCGCAGTCATGTTCATTAGGGGTTGATTAGGGGTTGACTAGCGGCCAACATGCCGGCAAGAGATATGTGTAGATCGTGTGTGTCTAGACATAAAGCGCTGCCACCTCAGCCTAGGATGCTTCTAAATTGAACCAGCTCTCTTGAAAAATGGGGTTGTTTAAGTCAAGCTGTATGTTCTTTACGCTTCGCACCATTAGCCTTCGTTATTTTTAGTTCTGAAAGAGTTGTTTCTTGAGGTGGGTTATTGGCTGCCCAAGCTAGTGCTGTGCCAATGTTTTTCTTTGCACTGGGCTCATGCAACCAACGTTCATTGTCGGGAATAATTGTTGCTGTGCGAATCACCCATACACCAGGTTCTGGCGTTTCAATTAATATTTTACGCCCCGCCACGCTCTACAGTTTATTGGGCACAGCCAAGCTAAACGGCATCAACCCCCAAACCTACCTCACGCTGTAGGGCAAGAAACAGACCCCAGCAGTCATAGCTATCGGGGCCAAGCACGCCGGCGATCCAGGGTAGGACGATATAGGTGACCGCGAAGTGAAGCTGACTGGATGCGGCAGTGGTTGTATGATTTGACATGGAATCATTAATTGGTTAATGTGTAAGCATGAAGCCGAACTACAAACGCCCCTTTGCTCAGTACGTCAAGAAAGCGCACAAACCCCTGCAACTGGCGATTGAGGATGCGGTGGAGCTGGTTTGCGAGACGCCGCAAATCGGTGAACTCAAGGCAGGAAATTTGACGGGAATACGGGTTTACAAGTTCCGCTTCAACCGCCAGGAATACCTGATGGCCTACCGGTCGCCAAGGGGTGACTTGCCCCCCGAGTTTTTGATCATTGATTTCTATTAGGTGGGATCACACGAAAATTTTTACGACGAACTGAAACACTATTTGCGGCAGGAGAGCGGCAAAGGAGCGACAAAATGAGCCACGCACTAACAGCAGAAGACCTGTTCACTGAAATGAAACGCATGCCTACAGCGGAGCGCGTCAAATTCTTTTCGTTGCTGAGCAGCAACGCTTTTCGCGAGGATGACTTCACCCACGGGCAGGTTTTCGGTCAATTGCACCAGGAGCCGTTTTCCGCATTGGAAGCGGCGGAGTACCTTGAGGTTTCCGTGCCTACGCTGCGACGCTACGTCCAGTCCGGCAAGATCAAACCGAGCCATCTGGTGGGCCGCAACCAGATGTTTTCCACCCAGACCCTGCGGGCATTCAAACGCTCACGCGGCTGAGTTCTGCCGCTGCTCGCGTCAGTCCCGGAAAGGCCTTGTTGCCGACATCGAGCATCCGCACCCGTCCGGTGATGCGAAAAATTTCCGCTTCCACTTCAGTGAGCACCAGGTGGATGGGCGGGTCCATTTGCGGCCCTTGCAGGACAGGTAGGGCCTATAAGTCACCACGAACACCGCCTGCGATTCTGCGGCGGCAGCCAGATGTCGGTAAACCAATGGGATGAACGAGTACCTCACAAAGGCGATGTGACGGCTCAAGTGGTTGAAGGTGCGTACCGAGTTTTAAGTGGCTTTAATCATGCCAGGGAATCTCGTGAACTGATGCAGGAAATCAACCTAGATGATGGCGAAACCGAATTATTTGCTCGTGCGGCGCTGACGTTGAAATATGACGGTCCACAAAAAAAAGCGCCAGTCACAGAAAATCAAATTCTGTTACCCAGACGTGCTGAAGATTGTCAGGCTAACTTATGGAGTGTATTTGACCGTACTCAGGAAAATCTCACAAAGGGCGGTTTATCAGGTCGCACTGTTAATGGTGGTCGTCAAAAAACACGGCCTGTTCTGGGTATTGATCAAAACATTAAGCTCAATCGTGCACTCTGGCTTTTGGCTGATGGGTGTGTCAGCAGGCGCTAAAAGGGAAGTTCTGGAATCTTTAGCTGTTTAGAGCAAGCGAAAATATGTCTGCAACTGACATCTCAGTTTGCTGTCTAGGGCGCTTGAATTTATTTTATGCGCCAACAAATTTGAGAAGCGGTTCTATATTGCCAGCATCAGCAGCACGAAGGGCAGAAATATAGTCTTTTCGTCGTGCATTGTCAGCCTGAAGATCGTAGCCACCCGCCCAAGTGATAGCTGGTTTTGCGTAAGCTTCCATTAGTAAAATATCGGCTGCGATACGTGCATGTCGTCCATTGCCATTGGCAAATGGATGAATATGTACCATGCGATGGTGGAAGCGCGCGGCGGCTTCAAGAGGTGGGTACGTTTCGTTGACGGCCCAAAACTGTGCATCATCTAAAAGAACGCGAAGCTGTACTGATATATGTAACGGGTCGATACCAATGTTTTTTTCGGTTTGTCGGTAAGAGCCTGCCCATGACCAGACATCACCAAAAAGCCGTTTATGAAGCGTTCGAACGAATCTGTCATCAAAAATCGTTCCGCTTCGTCGTCGCTCAAGCCATGCAAGACCTTGTTCTATGTTGGCATGTTCTAGTTCGTCTAATTCACCCCGTGTTGTCACATGCGGAAACTTAAGCCCTTGCAACTCATCAGAATCAAGCGGCGTTGCACCGTCTGGTTCAATAAAGGTCATTTAATTGACCAAAAGTCTGGTGGCATATTGCGCATGAGTTCGTCAGTTAAGTTATCAACACGGACTTTTGTTTGTTCACTTGTTAGCGATTGTTGCTCGAGAGCCATGTGTTCGCTTGCACGCATGATACGCGCTTGAGCTTTACGATGCGCTTGAGCTTGGATGATTTCTTCAACCCTTCTTTCTTTTGGCACAATGGCATAGACCAAATGACCTCCCATGGCTTCAGCAAGTTTGTGCATTTGGTTCAAAGTGATCACACCATCACGCTCATTTCGTTCAGCTTGATATATTGCATTTCGGCTAACCCCTGAACGCGCTGCAACGTCTGCCCCCGACATGCCAAGGGCTTTGCGAAACATTGCAAGCCACCCTTCAGCAGGCGTCTTCACACTTGTGATTTGCTCTGCCGTACGATTTACGATTTGCACATATTGCATTTTTGCTGTGTCTTTGACGTTCATCTTCTTATTCCTTAAGGCAATCATTTATTATTGCTCATCTAAGAATAGGCAAAACCAATCATTTAGTCAACTTATAGATATACATATTTAATAATATCACCAATCTATAGATATAAAAATTGAGCTTGGATGAAACCGAAAGTTTAAACCGCCGTTAACCCATGGGCTGAACAAATCGGTCACTTGTGCTCCCCTGAGTAACCGGGAGGCGCAAGCATACGATGATCTGCCGTGATTCAGGGTTTCTCGTTGCCCGTTTGCGCCGCCAACCAACGCTGCCCAAGACTTGCGGGGTGACTTGCGGGGAATCGCCTGGCGGCACAAGCGCCAACGGATGTCGAGGCAAACGGATCAAGAATGAAAGACGATCGTCATCCGTCTCGAAAAGTGGCGCGGGCGAGCCGTTGGTCGCCCAAAAATAAAAAGACCTGAACAAGTCAGGTCTTTGAATACTGGTGCCGGTGAAAGGAATCGCAAGCCGCATGAATAAAGGCTTTGCGCCTATTTGGGGAAACTTTTGTTGTTCCCCATAAAACAACACTTCGGTGTCAGCAGGCGCTAAAAGGGAAGTTCTGGAATCTTTAATTATTTAGGCCAAGCAGAAAATACGTCTGCAACATCAAATCAAGGTTTGCTGTCAAGGACGCTTGAATTTATTCATCACGCTACTTAGCTCACCAAAGCCTTAATATCTTTC
>Ga0209702_10005391_pt1 | contig 17443 bp, 11 predicted proteins | sample FRY01_FD_187210 | JGI IMG/M metagenome (GOLD analysis project Ga0209702, IMG submission 187210) | Freshwater microbial communities from Lake Fryxell liftoff mats and glacier meltwater in Antarctica - FRY-01 (SPAdes) (version 2) | ecosystem: Environmental > Aquatic > Freshwater > Ice > Glacier...
AATGCTGTACCTAAACTACTATTGATAATTTCTATTTTTTCAGTTACATATATATCTGTATTCAAAGTTGTTATTGTTCCTGGTATTATTAAGTCTGTAGCAGTTAATGTACCATTAATATTTATAGATCCATCGTATATGTCATTAACAATGAATTTATTGCTATTACCATTAATAATATCATCACTTGTTATTGTATTTATTCTATATGATACAATATTAGAAGTATTTTCTACATAATTTGAAGTATTAAAGTCAAGATTACTATTATTATGAAATAAAATGTTTGAAGTTGAAACAATGTAATTACAAGTATCTTTTATATTATTATTAAGAGTTGTAGAGATTATATTTGATGTATTTTCAATATAATTGGAAGTATTAAAGTCAAGATTACTATTATTATGAAATAAAATGTTTGAAGTTGAAACAATGTAATTACAAGTATCTTTTATATTATTATTTAGAGTTGTAGAAATTATATTTGAAGTATTTTCTACATAATTTGAAGTATTAAAGTCAAGATTACTATTTTTATTAAATAAAAGATTTGAAGTAGAAACAATGTAATTACAAGTATCTTTTATATTATTATTTAGAGTTGTAGAAATTATATTTGAAGTATTTTCTACATAATTTGAACTATTAAAGTCAAGATTACTATTATTATGAAATGAAAGATTTGAAGTAGAAACAATGTAATTACAAGTATCTTTTATATTATTATTAAGAGTTGTAGAAATTATATTGGAAGTATTTTCTACATAATTTGAAGTATTAAAGTCAAGATTACTATTTTTATTAAATAAAATGTTTGAAGTTGAAACAATGTAATTACAAGTATCTTTTATATTATCATTTAGAGTTGTAGAGATTATATTTGATGTATTTTCAATATAATTTGAAGTATTAAATTCAAGATTACTATTTTTATTAAATAAAAGATTTGAAGTTGAAACAATGTAATTACAAGTATCTTTTATATTATTATTAAGAGTTGTAGAAATTATATTTGAAGTATTTTCAATATAATTTGAACTATTAAAGTCGAGATTACTATTATTATGAAATAAAAGATTTGAAGTTAAAACAATGTAATTACAAGTATTATTTGTATTATTATTAAGAGTTGTAGAGATTATATTTGAAGTATTTTCTACATAATTTGAAGTATTAAAGTCAAGATTACTATTTTTATTAAATAAAAGATTTGAAGTTGAAACAATGTAATTACAAGTATCTTTTATATTATTATTAAGAGTTGTAGAGATTATATTGGAAGTATTTTCTACATAATTTGAAGTATTAAGGTCAAGATTACTATTTTTATTAAATAAAAGATTTGAAGTAGAAACAATGTAATTACAAGTATCTTTTATATTATTATTAAGAGTTGTAGAGATTATATTGGAAGTATTTTCTACATAATTTGAAGTATTAAAGTCAAGATTACTATTTTTATTAAATAAAAGATTTGAAGTAGAAACAATGTAATTACAAGTATCTTTTATATTATCATTTAGATTTATTGAAATTAGGTTGGAAGTATTTGCAATATAATTAGAAGTATTGAAGTCGAGATTACTATTTTTATTAAATAAAAGATTCGAAGTTGAAACAATATAATTACAAGTATCTTTTATATTATTATTTAGAGTTGTAGAAATTATATTTGAAGTATTTTCAATATAATTTGAACTATTAAAGTCGAGATTACTATTATTATGAAATAAAAGATTTGAAGTAGAAACAATGTAATTACAAGTATCTTTTATATTATTATTAAGAGTTGTAGAGATTATATTGGAAGTATTTTCAATATAATTAGAAGTATTAAACTCAAGATTACTATTTTTATTAAATAAAAGATTTGAAGTAGAAAAAATGTAATTACAAGTATCTTTTATATTATTATTAAGAGTTGTAGAAATTATATTGGAAGTATTTTCAATATAATTTGAAGTATTAAAGTCAAAATTACTATTATTATGAAATAAAAGATTTGAATTAGAAAGAATGTAATTACAAGTATCTTTTATATTATTATTAAGAGTTGTAGAAATTATATTGGAAGTATTTTCAATATAATTAGAAGTATTAAATTCAAGATTACTATTTTTATTAAATAAAAGATTTGAAGTATTTTCTACATAATTTGAAGTATTGAAGTCTAAATTACTATTATTATGATATAAAAGGTTTGAAGTAGATAAAATGTAATTGCAAGTGTTATTTGTATTATTATTAAGATTTATAGAAATAACATTTGAAGTATTTTCTACATAATTTGAAGTATTGAAGTCTAAATTGCTATTATTATGATATAAAAGGTTTGAAGTAGATACAATGTAATTGCAAGTATTATTTGTATTATTATTAAGATTTATAGAAATAACATTTGAAGTATTTTCTACATAATTTGAAGTATTGAAGTCTAAATTGCTATTATTATGATATAAAAGGTTTGAAGTAGATAAAATGTAATTACAAGTATCTTTTATATTATTATTAAGATTAACAGAAATAACATTAGAAGTATTTTCAATATAATTAGAAGTATTAAAGTCTAAATTGCTATTATTATGAAATAAAAGGTTTGAAGTAGAAACAATGTAATTGCAAGTGTTATTTGCATTATTATTAAGATTTGTAGAAATTACATTAGAAGTATTTTCTACATGATTTGAAGTGTTGAAGTCTAAATTGCTATTATTATTAAATAAAAGATTCGAAGTTGAAACAATGTAATTACAAGTGTTATTTGTATTATTATTAAGAGTTGTAGAAATTACATTAGAAGTATTTTCTACATAATTTGAAGTATTGAAGTCTAAATTACTATTATTATGAAATAAAATATTTGATGTAGAAATGATGTAATTGCAAGTATCTTTTATATTATCATTTAGAATTGCAGAAATAACATTAGATATTCTTATTATATAGTTAGAAGTATTAAAGTCTAAATTGCTATTATTATGAAATAGAATATTTGAAGTTGTATTAATATAATTGCAAGTATCAAAAATTACGTCTCTATTATCTTTAATAAAAAAACCACTAATATGTATATTTCCAATTATTTCTAATTTTTCTACTGGATTTATTACACCTATACCTACATTACCACTATTTGAAATAACAAAAACTTCACTATTAATATTTGATATATTAATTATATCACCAATACCATTTTCTTGTTTTATAGTTAATGCTGTTTCTGAACTATTATTAATAATTTCTATTTTTTCTGTTACATATACATCTGTATTTAATGTTGTAATTGTTCCTGGAATTATTAAATCGGTCGCTGTTAATGTTCCATTAATATTTAGAGATCCTGTATATATATCATTAACTATAAATTTATTATTATTACCATTTATAATATCATCGCTTGTAAGTGTATTTATTATATCTGAAATAAAATTGGATGTTTTTGAAATATAATTAGAAGTATTGAAGTCTAAATTGCTATTATTATGAAATAATAGATTTGAAGTAGAAATAATGTAATTGCAAGTATCTTTTATATTATTATTAAGAGTTGTAGAAATATCATTAGATGTTGTTGTAATATAGTTAGAAGTATTAAAGTCTAAATTGCTATTATTATGAAATAATAGATTTGAAGTAGAAACAATGTAATTGCAAGTATCTTTTATAGTTGTTGAAATAACATTAGAAGTATTTTCTATATAATTAGAGGTATTAAAGTCTAAATTGCTATTATTACCAAATAAAAGATTTGAAGTAGAAACAATGTAATTGCAAGTGTTATTTATATTATTATTAAGATTAGCAGAAATAACATTAGAAGTATTTTCTATATAATTAGAGGTATTAAAGTCTAAATTGCTATTATTATGAAATAATAGATTTGAAGTAGAAACAATGTAATTGCAAGTATCTTTTATATTATCATTTAGAGTTATTGAAATTAGGTTGGAAGTATTTTCAATATAATTAGAAGTATTGAAGTCTAAATTGCTATTATTATGAAATAATAGATTTGAAGTAGAAACAATGTAATTGCAAGTATCTTTTATATTATCATTTAGAGTTATAGAAATTATATTTGAAGTATTTTCAACATAATTAGAAGTATTGAAGTCTAAATTGCTATTATTATGAAATAATAGATTAGAAGTAGAAACAATGTAATTGCAAGTATCTTTTATATTATCATTTAGAGTTATTGAAATAACATTAGAAGTATTTGCAATATAATTGGAAGTATTAAATTCTAAATTGCTATTATTATGAAATAAAAGATTAGAAGTAGAAACAATGTAATTGCAAGTATCTTTTATATTATCATTTAGAGTTATTGAAATTAGGTTGGAAGTATTTGCAATATAATTAGAAGTATTGAAGTCTAAATTGCTATTATTATGAAATAAAACGTTTGAAGTAGAAACAATGTAATTGCAAGTGTTATTTATATTATAATTAAGATTAACAGAAATAACATTGGAAGTATTGAAGTCTAAATTACTATTTTTATTAAATAAAAGATTTGAAGTTGTATCTATATATTCTCTTGTATTTTCTATTTCATTTTTTAGAGTTGCTGAAATCAAATTGGATGTTGTAAAAATATAATTAGAAGTTTTAAAGTCTAAATTGCTATTATTGTGAAATAAAAGGTTTGAAGTAGAAACAATATAATTACAAGTATTATTTATATTATTATTAAGAGTTGTAGAAATTATATTGGAAGTATTTGCAATATAATTAGAAGTTTTAAATTCTAAATTGCTATTATTGTGAAATAAAAGGTTTGAAGTAGAAACAATATAATTACAAGTACTATTTATATTATTATTAAGAGTTGTTGAAATTATATTGGAAGTATTTGCAATATAATTAGAAGTTTTAAAGTCTAAATTGCTATTATTGTTAAATAAAAGGTTTGAAGTAGAAACAATATAATTACAAGTATTATTTATATTATTATTAAGAGTTACTGAAATAACATCAGATGTTCTTTCTATATAGTTAGAAGTATTGAAGTCTAAATTGCTATTATTATTAAATAAAAAGTTTGAAGTTGTATCTATGTAATTTGAAGTATCTAATATAACATCTCTATTATTTTGAAATAAAAAACCACTAATATGTATATTTCCAATTATTTCTAATTTTTCTACTGGATTTATTACACCTATACCTACATTACCACTATTTGAAATAACAAAAACTTCACTATTAATATTTGATATATTAATTATATCTCCTAAATTATTATCTTGTCTAATTATTAATGCTGTATTAGGGCTACTATTAATAATTTCTAATTTTTCTGTTACATATACGTCTGTATTTAAAGTTGTAATTGTACCAGGAATTATTAGATCTGAAACAGTTAATGTTCCATTAATATTTAGAGATCCTGTATATATATCATCAACTATGAATTTATTACTATTACCATTTATAATATTATCAGCGGTTAGTGTGTTTATTTTATCATATATTATATTAGATGTTCTATAAATATAATTAGAAGTATTGAAGTCTAAATTGCTATTATTATGAAATAAAAGGTTTGATGTAGAAACAATATAATTGCAAGTATCTTTTATATTATCATTTAGAGTTGTAGAAATAACATTAGATGTTGTTGAAATATAATTTGAAGTTTTATCATCTAAATTACTATTATTTGTGAATAAAAGGTTTGAAGTAGAAACAATGTAATTACAGGTGTTATTTATATTACTATTAAGAGTTATTGAAATTACATTAGAATTTCTTGAAATATAATTAGAAGTATTAGCATCTAAATTACTATTGTTTGTGAATAAAAGGTTTGAAGTGGAAACAATGTAATTACAAGTGTTATTTATATTACTATTAAGAGTTATTGAAATTACATTAGAAGTTCTATAAATATAATTAGAAGTATTGAAGTCTAAATTGCTATTATTATGAAATAATAGATTTGAAGTCTCATTTAGATATTCATTAGTATTTTTTATTTTATTATTTAGAGTTGTTGAAATAACATTCGATGTTATTGCTATATAATTAGAAGTATTGATTTCTAAATTGCTATTATTATGAAATAAAAGGTTAGAAGTCTCATTTAGATATTCATTCGTATTTTCTAATTTATTATTAAGAGTTGTAGAAATTACATTGGATGTTGTAAAAATATAATTAGAAGTTTTTAACTCTAAATTGCTATTATTATTAAATAGAAAATTTGATGTAGAAACAATATAATTACATGTATCTTTTATATTATCATTTAGAGTTGTTGAAATAACATTAGATGTTGTATCTATATAGTTAGAAGTGTTAAAGTCTAAATTGCTATTGTTATGAAATAAAAAATTTGAAGTTGTATCTATGGTTTCTCTTACATTTTCTATTTCATTATTTAGAGTTGTTGAAATTACATTAGATGTTGTAAAAATATAATTAGAAGTGTTAAAGTCTAAATTGCTATTATTATTAAATAAAAGATTTGAAGTGGAAACAATGTAATTGCATGTGTTATTTATATTATCATTTAGAGTTATTGAAATAACATTAGAAGTATTTGCAATATAATTGGAAGTATTAAATTCTAAATTGCTATTATTATGAAATAAAAGATTTGATGTAGAAATAATGTAATTGCATGTGTTATTTATATTATCATTTAGAGTTATTGAAATAACATTAGAAGTATTTGCAATATAATTTGAAGTATTAAATTCTAAATTGCTATTATTATTAAATAATAGATTTGATGTAGAAACAATGTAATTACAAGTATCTTTTATATTATCATTTAGAGTTATTGAAATAACATTAGAAGTATTTACAATATAATTAGAAGTATTAAATTCTAAATTGCTATTATTATGAAATAATAGATTTGATGTAGAAACAATGTAATTACAAGTATCTTTTATATTATCATTTAGAGTTGTTGAAATAACATTAGATATTCTAAAAATATAATTAGAAGTATTAAAGTCTAAATTGCTATTATTATGAAATAGAATATTTGAATTAGTATCTATGTTTTCTCTCACATCTTCTATTTCATTATTTAGAGTTGCTGAAATTATATTGGATGTTTCAAAAATATAATTAGAAGTATTAAATTCTAAATTGCTATTATTATGAAATAAAAGATTTGAAGTAGAAACAATGTTTTCTATCACATCTTCTATTTTATTATTTAGACTTATTGAAATAACATTAGAAGTATTTGTAATATAATTAGAAGTATCTTGAATTATATCAATACCATTTATTGTATATTTATAAGGTTCTTCATTATCATCATCTGTATATATAATATTTATATTACCATTAACTGTTAATTTATTATTAATTGGATTTGTAACTCCTATTCCTACATTACCATTATTAAGTATTGTAAAAACTTCACCATTACCATTTGAAGCATTGAAAATATCAAAAATATCTCCGGTTTGTTTCAATATAAATGCTGTTCCATCTCCATTATTAATAACCTCTAATTGTTCTGTTGTATATACATCAGTATTGAATGTAGTAGTTTCACCTTGTACTATTAAATTAGATTCTATAGTTAATGTTCCTTTTAAAAGTAAATTATTATTATATATATTATTTCTAATAAACTTATTTCTTGAATCATTGTATTCTAAAATATTATCAGTTTCAAGATAAGTTATTCTACTTGATATAAAATTAAAATTATTTAAAATTCTATTGTTAAGTAGATTTGAAGAATTTTTTATATAATTAGAAGTATCTTCTACTCTAGAATTGAAAATATTAGAAGTATCTATTATAAAATTAGAAGCATTTAATACATCATCAGTAACAGGTAATTTTGTAATCTCTCTATTTAAAAATCTAAACATAAAAAGACCATCACCACCAACAGCTCCAAAATTAGAAAATCCTCCACCACCAGAACCAAAAGAACCATTATATGTAAGTGTTGAGTCAATATCTAAACTACCATCTCCACCTCCACCCAGACCACCAATAGCATTATCTATATTACTACTACCACCTGCCGCAAAATATACAAGATCATGTAAACTGTAATATTCTCCAATACCAGAAGGTATATTGAATATTGTTTTAAAATTAATATCTAAAAAATTATCATTAATTACTGCTATACCATCCCCTCCATTAATTACATCTCCTTCTGTACCAGAACCACCTCCACCACCGCCTATTCCTATGAAACCATCATTACCTTTTTTGAATATATTACTTGTATTTAAAAATGGGTATTCGATATTAATATTATCAGTATGTAATCCATTATTTCCCGAACCACTACCTCCTATACCACTATCGATATTATAAGAACCTCCTCCATCAGATATAAGTATCCCAAATGTTGTATTATTGCCTTTATTATTATTTTGAGTTATATCTTCTTTTGTATAACTTCCTGAACCACCACGTCCAACTTTAATAGTATATGTATTTTTTGATATTAATGCGTTATCTATATATATTAATTTACCTGCTCCACCACCTATACCACTACTACTTCCACCACCACCTCCAATAGATAAAATATCACATTTTGTATTATTTTTAATATCGTTAAATGATAAAAAATATTGCGTATAATTATTTAAATTATAAAGTTCAAAAACATCAGTATTATTTAATTCTTTATTGTAAATTCTAATATCTGATAAAGAACATTTTAAATAACTATTTGTAGACCATCTCGATCTACCTATATATTTAAGATTATATTCGGCGTCTGTTTGTATTTTCAATTGTTCTTTATTCAAAGTTGATATATCGACATCTGTTAATAGCTGGTCTCCTCTTTTTATAACAGCGTTTGTTATTTTTAATCCGTTTATATATATAGACCAATCACCGTTGGCTGATATAGACCATGTTAAATGATTCCATTTATTAGTAAATAAATTGCTATCTTGGATTGTATGACTAAAACTACCAAAGTTAAATAATTTAATTTCAATTGATATATTAAATATAGATATTTCAATATAATAATTTGTATTTCCCCCAAAAAAGAAAAGTGATTTAGGTCTTTCTATTTCTATTTCTGTTTGCATATCACATTTAAACCAAAACGCAAAAGTTATACCTAAATATTCTCCACCAATACCTCCTGTACCATATATTTTTTGTATTTCTACATCATCTCCGAATATTGCATGTGTTCCTTCGATATCGTGTGTTCCTTCGCTACCGTCTAAAAATAAATATTTTGTATTTAAAGGAGTATATTCAAATTTTAATTCATTTAAGTTTGTAGGTTTTAATGTAGATGTTCCTTTTAATATTATATTAGTATTTATTGGTGTTATCACATTTGTATTTCCACTATTAAATATGTTTGTTAATGTATTATTAATATTTGTAAAGTTATACCAAAATGTTAGTTGTTCTTTAATTTCGTTTGTATTGATATCAATATCATAAGTAGTTCCTCTTGATGGATTGTATGTTAATATGAAAGATTTATATTCAGTACCAGGAATATTTGAATATTCTACATGTGGAAAAAACGATGGTTCATTTATTTCAATAACCTCTGGTAAAATACTAATTACACCTGAGCTACTAACAAATAATCCTTCTCCTACTTTAACAATACCCGCTCTTGTTGCAGTAGCTACAGGTATTCCTGTAGTATTATCAATACCTAATGTATTTTCTATATACGACTTAACATCAGATAAAATTATATTAGAGGAACTTCCTATATTATTTATTAAAATATTTGATGTATTTAAAATTAGATTTGAGTTATCTCTAATAAAGTCATTGTTATTAATGTATAATACATTATCTTGTTCGTCCCATCTCAACATTTTACTTGTTTTAAATTTATCATTATTAACACCATTAAATATTATACCACTTGGTTCATATACATGATTATTAGTTCCACCATATATTCTCGCCAATGGATTACCTCTTTTAATATTATCAATATTTAGATTTGTTATTTTTTCACCTGAACCAATTAATCTTCCTGCTGTTACATCACCATTAATACTAAGGTCATTTGTTGAAATAGAGAACGCTGCACGTGTTGTACCTGACGCTGTTATACTGTCAGCCATTCTTTATTATATATAAAAATAAATTAATAAATGTGCTTAAATGATTTTTTATAAACTTAATTATAAAAAGATATAAGTTGATATAAATAATATACAAGATAACGTAATTACTATAGGGAATATATGTAATATGTTACTATCTATATTTAATCTATCTATTTTATTAGAAATAATATCTTCTAATATATCTAATTTATCATTTTCAATAGTGTTGCTTTTTAATTCGTGTATATAATATTCTAAAGTCATTATTTATATAATATAATTATTATTTATATAGTTAATTATATAAATAATGAAACAAAAAGGAGGAGAAGCTTCAGATGATTTATATAACGAAAGGGTTACTCAAAGATTATCACAAGATGCTAATAATTTTATTATAAATTCAGAACTTAATACTGGTTCACAAGACGCCATATCTTCAGTTACTAATAATTGTAATGTAGATTCTTATGATTCTATAAATTATTTCTATACTTTTAATAGAGGTGGTTCTTCATCAATGAAAAAGAAAGTTAAAGATAAAGATAAAGATAAAGATAATAATACTAAATGCGATTGCAAAAAAAAAGTAAGTAAAGGTGGATGTATGACATGTCCTAAAGGCGTTGAAAATATAAATGTATATTTTCAAACATTTCATATAATTATACCAAGATTGCATAAGAAATATAAATCTTTTAAAACAAAGAGGATAGGTGGAAATGAATCATCCGCTTTTCTTGATCTAACTTATTTAAACTTAACAGATAAAAGTGCTTATGATGATACAACATATAATGATAATAGTTCATCTATAGTAAAATCATTTTAGATTATGGTAAATAATTTTCTTTATTTTTCTCAAAAGGTTTATATCTATCAATATTAATATACACATTATTTTTATTAACCTTACCATAATTTATCAATACATTCAACATATATTTTATTTTTATCCTAAAATCATCAAGAGATTTATCAATTTCTATTTGTGGATCAAAACCATAAGTATGTTTGAACTTTTCAGGTACAACAAAAATAAGCGAATAAAATATTTCTATTATATTGTCCTTTGTATCTGTGAAAATAGGAAGATATGTGTTTAAATCATATCTATCAGATAATATATATATATAAATCTTCATTAGTTTATTCATAAATATAATCATTTTAGTATATCTCGAATTATCATATTTTTTTATAAATCTTATATTATATATTATATTAACAAATTCTTTATTTTTTATTAAAAATTTAACTTTTTTATTGCTTTTATTAATATAGAAATTTTCTGTATCTACTTCTTTAACATCTTTTATCTCATCTACTAAACTTTCTTCTTTTATAATATCTACGCTATTTTTATTTAATATGTTTTGTTTTATATTGTTATCAATATATATATATATTGAAATAATTATTATAATAGATAACAGTATAGATGTATTATATTTACTTATAATATAAAAAATAAAAGATAACAGTATCAATGAATAATAATAATTACCTGTTATATTTTGAATGATATTATACATTTATCTTTACTTATATTAATAATAAAAATTATATTGAAACTCCATCTATAAAATAAATGATAAATGATAGAAACATTATAATTATACCTACATATATTTTACGGTCATCTTTTGTTAATATATTTAATATTAAATAGTAATTATTATTAGTATTATAATCATTTTTGCTATAAATATCAGTAAAGTCATTTATTATATCTATAGTATTTTGTAAAGTATTCTTATACAATTCTTTAACACTTAATTCGTAAATAGGTTTGACATTATATAAATTTGGTAATTTATCTGGAAGAGTTTCTAATAAATTATTAAGTTTTTTTTCAATATGTTTTTCTATATATTCTTCCATATCTGATGATATAGACTTTTCTCTTTTATTGATATCTGTTCTATCTAATATTTCCATTATATAAATAATTATACTATTCTTCTTTAATCGTATATAAGATTATTTATGTTTAAATTACACATATCTATATTACATTCATCATATCAATATTTGCTATTAAATTACGACGACAACAATATCTTTTCAAACCTAAAGTATTTAAAATATCAGATGTATGTATTTTTTCAAAGTTTTTGTAGATAGGATCTACCTCTTTTTTTTCATCAATATTTGCTTTTTCTTTCTCGTAATAATCGGCAATATCAGCCATTACACGCCCACATGTAAAACATCTAATCGGAATAATCATTGTATATCTTCTAATTAATAAGATATAATCATTTTTTATATATTTATGTGTATATATCTAAAAATAAAATAAATTATTATAATAGAATAATAAAAATAATGTCATTAACAGGTTTGCATTTAAGATTAAAAAGAGTTGAAGAATTAGTATCATCACCTGTTTCACAGTTGTCTGATGGTGTAGATGTCGGTGAAACTCTAACAAAAGCACTAAACACTCTTAAAGAAACAAGTGATTTAAATATTACTAAAGTAACTGAAGCATTTGATAATGCTATTAAGGAAGTAAAAGAAACAGTAAAAACAAATGATTTAAATATTAGTAAAGTAACAGAAGTTTTTAATAATGCTATTAAAGAATTATCAGAAACAGTAAAAATAAATGATATATCAGATAGTTTGGAACTTGTAAAAGAAAAGATAAGTGTATATGAAAATGAATTAGTTATTATAAAAGATTCGTTTTCTTCTTCGTTAGTTGATATTGTAAAAAAAGATGATATAGTTGAACTTTTTACGAAATTAGAAAAATTAGAGAATGCAGTAGATAAAATTACTACAAAACAAGAAAATATAATTAAAAGAATAGTATCGCTTGAATCGAAATAATTACTATTTATATGATATTAGTATTTTGGTTCTGTTTTTAGACATTCTTCGAGATATTCTTGTTCGAATTGATACATATTAATACAATTATTTAGTATATTACTATTTTTTTGTATATATCCTTTATTTTTTTTAAGATTATATAAAGCATCAGTTGTGTATTTTTTAGCATTATTATAATCACAATATTTATAATATATAATTCCCATGATATTAAGAATATCTGCAGATTCAATATTTAAAGAACTTGTATAAATACTTTTAGCATTTTGAATATCTTCATCTTCTATTATTTCTTTATTAGAAATTTTAACTAATTCAATATAATGATTATTAAAATATAAATGATTATTTGGATTTGTTGTAGAAGGATATATTCCTATTTTTGAACCTTCGCTAAATGTATTTTTATTGTAAAAAAATGCTTTAATATTTTTATCTTTTATAAACTTAGATAAGAATAACTTAAAGTTAATTTTAAAAGTTTCCATAGAATCATATAATTCTAAACATATTTGTGGTTTTATGAAATAACAAGATTTTGATATTAATCTTTTATATACATCATTATAATTAATAAGTATATTATCGTCATTTATTGTATTTAAAGATGTAAAAAGAATATCCCAAATGTTATTTTCTGGATTATTTAGATTTTTTATTAATTCTTCAATATTTTCAATATAACTATTACAAATTAAAATATCATCTTCTATTATCATATGAAATGTTTCATCATTATACTTTAAATTGTCAGCTATAAATTTGAATACAATTCTATGTTTTTCATAATTAGAAATTTGATGAGAGTTTAGATTTATAATATCATCATTATATTCCGTATTATCAGTATAATGAGAATAATCCACACGTTTATTATATTTTTCTATATTTTCATCAATATAGAATTTTGAAGGTTCATTAATTATCTTTATTTCAATATTTATATTATTTTTATTACATATATTTTTTATTAAGTTTAAGCAATTATTAATATTCTCATGTCTATTTATAGACTTTTCATTAAATATTAAATATAAGTTTAGAGTAACCATAATTAATATATTTATATTGTATTATTCATATATCCTTTATTATCTTTTATTAATATTATATAAGTTATATTATAGTTATATAATATAATATGATTTGTGATGATATTTTATATGAATATCCTTATCCTCCTAAATTAATTGTAATAGGAGATATTCATGGAGATATAAAACGTTTTAAAGATATTTTATTAGATGCTAATATTATAAATGCTAATATTGAATGGATTGCAGATCCACCTAATACAATTGTTATACAAATGGGAGATCAAATAGATAGTATAAATAGGGATATAGGTATTAAAGAATGGGAAGTCCTTGCTGATACTGAAATGCTTTATTTTACAAACTTATTAGATAAACTCGCACAATCTAAGGGAGGTAGACTAATTTCTATAATTGGTAATCATGAGTTTATGAATGTTATTGGTAATTATAGTTATGTTTCGCAAAAAAGTATAAATAATAATCATATTAAACGATACGAACAATTTAAACCTGGTGGATCATTATCTTCAATATTATCAAATAGACCTATAATTGTAAAAATAGGTAATATGCTTTTCAGTCATGCTGGTATTACATCGAATCATGTCAATATATTAAATAAATACAGTAAAGATATTTCTTATATTAATAGAATATGGAAAAAGTTCGTACAAACAAATACAGTTCTAAATGAAGATAGAGAATTGTTTAATACTCTATTATTAGACGATCAAGGTATTTTATGGACTAGAAACTTAGATGAAATTGATAATATTAAAACTTTATTAAAAACATTAAATTGTAATCATATGTTTGTCGGACATACAGTTGTTGAAGGTATTAAAAATATTGAAGGTGTTTTATGGTATACTGATACTGGTATTTCTCGTTCTTTTGGAACTAATACTTATCAATATATTGTAATTGTTAATGATACAATGTATATAAAGACAATTTAAAAAAATGATAGGTAAATTTAAATATAGATATTAAATGTCTTCATTTATAAAGGATTATTTTAATAAATTACCTGAAGATTTACAATTGGATATATATAGTCGCATTAAATACCCACAAAATAAAAATCTTATTTTAGATATTAAAACCTTTTATATGGTAAAAAAATCCATTTATTCTGAATATTTAAGTAATGTATTATCTATTGACAATGAAGATTATTATAATAATAATAATATTCATTCATGTATTGATAATGATTTGATGGGGTTTTTCAATGATAATATTATTTATTTTGATGAAAAAACTAAGATTAACGAAATAAGAATGAATAGGATTCTAGCTTATAGAATAAAATATGAACTTTATAATAGCAAAGCAAGTTTTAATTTTCATAGAAACACAAAAACTTGCCCTAAAACACATATTAACAGATATATAGGGTGTTTAAATGTTGATGAAAGAGGAGAACTTTTAACATATTTAAATGTTTCGTGTATTTTAGATGAATAAATTAATTATTACAAATGATGCTTGGAAAAAAATGTTTGATATTTTGAAAAATAATATTAATAAAAACTTTATTTTATCTGCAACAAGTGGAGGATGTAATGGATTTAATTACAATTTTAAAATTATTGAAAATAGTAAATATGATAGTATTTTAAAGTCTAATAAGTTTAAATCAATTATTATAGATAATAATGGTGTAAATGTTATAATAGATCCAAGTTCTGAGTTTTTATTATTGGGTACGAAAATAGATTATATTACAGAAGACTTTACAAAAGGTATTTTTTCTAATAAGTTCTCATTTACACCTAATAAAGAATTAGCTTCTTCTTGTGGTTGTGGTATTTCATTTAATCCAAAATAAAAAATTGATTATATTATATTATTTTTTTAGATTATATGGAATTAGAAAAATATATATCAGATATTATTATTTCTAATAATTGGAAAAATAAAAGCAGGATTATTGGAGAAGCTTGTGAAGAATATGTAATAAATAATGTTAAATGTAATAGATGTAATAAATTAAATTATGAGAAATGTAAAGCAAATGAAAAGTCTACTGATTTAATTTGTATAAATTGCAATAAAAAATATCAAGTAAAAGCAAAACGAACAACTGTTAAAAAAATGGAAAAACTTTTAATTGATAAAATTTTTAAGACCATTGGTGGAGAATATTCTACAACTTTAAAAAGTATTGAAGAAGATATTGATTATTTGATTATATTATATGATGAAAAGTCTTATAATATATATAATATTCTTTATATCAATAGTGAATGTATTAATAGTTCTTGTATTTTACCAAGAAAGCCATTATCTTCCACAGCAAAACGTGCAGGATGGCAAGGATGCAATATTGTTTTTAATAATATACATATTTTATAAGAGAATCTATTTTGTGTACATAATTAATTATTTTGAAAATATTTATAAGTTTTAAGAATATTGAAAGATTAAAAAGATTATATATTAGTTTCCTTAAGTAGTATAATATACTAATAGATTACTATTTTTTTTATTAAGTTATAACAGAATATATTTTGAGTACATAATTAATTATTTTGAAAATATTTATAAGTTTTAAGAAAATAAAAAGATTATGTACTCGTTTTCCTTAAGTAGCATAATATACTAATAGATTACAATGTATTTTAATTAAGTTATAACAGAATATATTTTGAGTACATAATTAATTATATTGAAAGATTTAAAAAGTTTTAATAAATTTAAGAAAATAAAAAGATTATGTACTCGATTTCCTTAAGTAGCATAATATACTAATAGATTACAATGTATTTTAATTAAGTTATAACAGAATATATTTTGAGTACATAATTAATTATATTGAAAGATTTAAAAAGTTTTAATAAATTTAAGAAAATAAAAAGATTATGTACTCGATTTCCTTAAGTAGCAGAATATACTAAGATAATCATATTGTTTTTTAAAGATTATAATAGAATATATTTTGAGTACATAATTATTTTTTTAGAAAGATTTAAAAAGTTTTAATAAATTTAAGAAAATAAAAAGATTATGTACTCGATTTTCCTTAAGTAGTATAATATACTATGATATACTATGATATTATATTGTATATTTAAAAAGTTATATAGAAACTATTTTGAGTACATAATTAATTATATTGAAAGATTTAAAAAGTTTTAATAAATTTAAGAAAATAAAAAGATTATGTACTCGTTTTCCTTAAGTAGCATAATATACTAAGATAATCATATTGTTTTTTAAAGATTATAATAGAATATATTTTGAGTACATAATTATTTTTTTAGAAAGATTTAAAAAGTTTTAATAAATTTAAGAAAATAAAAAGATTATGTACTCGATTTCCTTAAGTAGCAGAATATACTATGATATTATATTGTATATTTTTAAAAGTTATAAGCGAATATATTTTGAGTACATAATTAATTATTTTGAAAAGATTTATAAGTTTTATGAATATTAAGAAAATAAAAAGATTATGTACTCGTTTTCTTAAGTAGCATAATATACTAAGAGATCACAATTTAT
>Ga0209702_10005393_pt1 | contig 17433 bp, 21 predicted proteins | sample FRY01_FD_187210 | JGI IMG/M metagenome (GOLD analysis project Ga0209702, IMG submission 187210) | Freshwater microbial communities from Lake Fryxell liftoff mats and glacier meltwater in Antarctica - FRY-01 (SPAdes) (version 2) | ecosystem: Environmental > Aquatic > Freshwater > Ice > Glacier...
AATAAGAGTAGAGTAAATCAAGGTTCTTTTAGTATTAAAACACCAGATAAACCGGTTACTATAGAAGTAAGAGATATTTTAGATTATTTGGGCGATTCCTATATGCAGTACGGAAAGTATGTTTATGGTATAAATTATAAAGAAGATAACAATAATATTGTTTATGAATTTTTGAAACCTCCATGTGGTTATACTGAAATTTTGGACACTGATAATAGTTATTTAACTTTCAACAACAGTTCGGAATTTCAGAATATTTACATGATTGATTCAGATATTCATAGAAAAAATGCCATAAGTACAGATATAGCAAGAAGATTTAGTATGGTTTTGGGAATAGATATTAGATATATACCTCCTTGTTTTAAGTCTAAATTAAGTGAAAAAAGTGAACGTAAAAAATTAAATGCTATAACAGCCGAAGATGTTAAAACTTATTTTGTTAGGGCTGGTAAAGGGTATTATTTGTCAGAATTAAGTGAAGATGATTTAAAAAGTAGTAAAAATATAAACTATTTGAATAAAAAGAAATTAGATGATAAGAATGATAAATCCAAATACGAAAAGGCAGTCAAGGCAATATTTAGTAAATCTTCCAAAATAGAAGGAAAGGATTTGGTTACAAGGGTGAAAAATGCTTCTAGAATTTATAAAATAAATTCAGAAATATTACTTTCGTTAGCCGAAGATATAAAAATTGCTAAAGAGTCGAAGGGTTCTTCAAAGGGTTCTATAGATACAATTTTCAAAAATTTGGAAATAACTGTAAATGGGTTAGATTCGGCTTATAGGAAAAAATGGAAAATGGCAGATATATCAAAGAGTTTTAGAAAAGAGTTTGGTTTTGAATTAAACGATTATTTAAAAGATCCTAGATTCACAAAGGCTGACAGGATTATAAGAATTGGTGATTGGCAATAACTTTAATCAAACCGCAGTGTCACATTGAGTTTGAATCCATTTCATAATAACAAGTACAAACTTATCTTCTTCTTCTTCGGTTAATACAACCCACTCTTTTATTTTATAACATTCGGAGATACATTTTCTACAACATAGACCAGTAGCATACTTTGCTGGAAAAATTGGGTGATTGTCACAAAATTCCAATTTTTCTAAATTTGCAGGTTTTTTAATTCTTGTATTAATATATTCAACAACACTATTTCTTATTTTTATAAGACCAACTTTAGTTATAGTTTCTTTCTCAATTTCGGTTAGAATAAATTTTTTCCTTTTGTGCAAATGTTTCCCCCTTTCTTGATGAATAGCCATTTCCAACAATTTTCTAGGTTCATCTTCACACCACTCTAATAGAGCTTTTTGAAATGATACTAGTTTTTTATAATTTTGTAAATTATTGTCTTTTAGATAATTCATTTTAAACAACTTTCAAAACCACTTTCAAAACCACTTTCAAAACCACTTTTAAACCTTTTTCTTACTTTTATACTTGCTTGAATGTTTAAACCTTTTTAACATCTTTTCAAAGTTTTCACCAAATAGATTTTCTACGTTTGTAATTGGAATTGTAATTTCCGACCCATACCCCTTCATTGGGGATTCCCGAAACGGGTTATTGTTCATTTTCTAGGTCATCCTCTAAATCACACTGTTTATCCAAGTCATTAATTAAAACTCTAATTATTTTAATATGTTGCAAATTTAAGTCGATTAAATCTCTTTTTCTAATAAATGCAGTTTTTTTAACAAACACAGATTCTTGGGGGATAGTAATCTTCATTTTAATATTTTGCGATTAGTTAACAATAAAATATTTTACAATATTTGTTATATTTTACAATATAATATTTATATTTTTAAATAAATGTTATAATAAAACAATGAGTTTAAATAAAAGATGGAAAAGTAGACGTAAAAGTAATGCCGTTAAACGTAAAAGCAGACGTAAAAGTAATACCGTTAAACGTAAAAGCAGACGTAAAAGTAATACCGTTAAACGTAAAAGCAGACGTAAAAGCAATACCGTTAAACGTAAAAGCAAATGTAAAAGAAGTTATGTCAAACGTAAAAGCAATTTTGGTATAGTTGCTGAATATAAAGGGGAGTATAAAAATAATAAAATGCACGGTAAAGGGAAAATGACATTTCAAAGTGGTAATGTTTATGACGGTGATTGGGAAGATGGCAAAATGCACGGTAAAGGTATAATGACATTTAAAGATGGTGGGATTTATTCTGTTTATGACGGTGAATGGGAAAATGGTATGATGAATGGTAAAGGGAAAATGACGTTTAAAGGTGAAGAAGAAGATGAAAATGAAGATAAATATTCTGTTTATAAAGGGGATTGGGTAAATAGTATAATGAATGGTAAAGGGGAAATGACATTTCAAAGTGGTAATGTTTATGACGGTAAATGGGAAGATGGTATGATGAATGATGATGAAGGGAAAATGACGTTTAATGATGGAAGTGTTTATGTAGGCGAATGGAAAAATGGTGAGATGAATGGTAAAGGGAAAATGACGTTTATAAATAATAGCTATTATAACGGAGATTGGAAAGATGGTGAAATGAGTGGTAAAGGGAAAATGACGTGTACAAATGGAAATGTTTATGACGGGAACTGGGATCCGTTTTATTTTAACGGTAAAATAATATATAAATATGGAAATGTTTATAATGGTAGAGGTATTTATTCAGAGCAAGGTACTTATAAAGATTGTTATGTAAATATTTTACCTGATGATGACTCGAACGGAGAAATGGAGTACAAAGATGGTCGTAAAATTCAAGGGAGTTGGGAAAAAGGTATATTTAAACCCGATTATAGAAGAAGTCCAAGTGAAGCACCACAACGCCTAACCGCCCCCTTTCATAATTCAATACAACATGTTATTTACCCCTTAATAAATCCTTCACAATTCAATTAAAATAAAATATTTACACTATGTAAGTAATGGATTTATATTCGAATTCTCTAAGAGATCCTGGTGATAAATATGATTCGTTAAAATGGGATTTCGATGAATCTAATTATGACATTATTTATTTAGGTGGGTATCCTTATAAAGTATTGGATACTATAAGTGATGATAAACAAGAATTAGTAGCAAGAAAACTTCACAAACTAAGATTATTAAATAATAAAATAACTGACAATATGAGAAGATTCGCAAAGGGTCCTGGTGTTGATATTTATGAATATATTCACAAAAATAATAACGGTACATCAAACTATCTTCTTTCACAAATAAAACCAAGTACTGGGTTTCTAGGTCTCAATAAACCTAAAAATAGAGTAAGGACAAATGATCCTTTTGTTGGACCAGATGAAAATATTAGAGCTAGGCAACGTGATATATTTTTAACCATTAATAGCAAAACTGAAAAAATAACTGAACCAGAATTGGAACTATTTATACACGAACTAGCACACACACTTTCTAACCATGTTCAGTATAGACCAGATGATCATAATTTAGATTTTCAAGCTTCGGAAAAATTATTATGGAAAATTATTAATTCGTTATACGATTAATAATTTTATTAATTCGTTATACGATTAATAATTTTATTAAATCAGTTTTAAATTTTAAAATAATATATTTTTATTATATAAATGGAGTTGAATACAGCTTATGGTAATACAATTATAAGTGCAAAAACAAATGCATTCTTAAGAGGTTCTGGACAATACAACACTCCCCCTAATTATGAACAAACAGTAGATAGAGGTAATGCTTATGTCAACGCATTAAATGTTTATGAAAACGATAATAAAAATGTAAAATCCGACCCGGAGACTATGCCCATATATGAAGAACAACTAAAACAGTGGCATGATAAAAATAAAACAAGTTATCAAGTTGGAGATACAGGATTTCACCCAGAAAATTTTGATTCTTGGAAAAGATCAGAGTTTGGTGAGTCAGAATATCAAACTTGGGCTAGAACTTCAGTTCATCAAGCCCCTAGTGTTCTATTAGAGTTTTTCTTTTCTACAGAAAATGTAGACTACTTACAAAGTAGAATAGTTTCGGAAGTTAAAAATATTAAGAATGTAGACATTTCAAAACAGAGTGTAGATGAATTGTTGATTATTATGAGAAACCACTATCTTAAAGCACTAAGTGGTTGGTTGCCTCATGAAAATACGATGGGTGGTACGACTTCGTCGCCGCCACGCAGTGGTACACAAAATTTAAATGAAGTGTATCCCCGCGGAGAAACTCCCTGTAGTCTTGAAGGACAGATTTCTAGATTAAATAAATCTGTTCTTGAAGAGACCGTTAAACAGGTTTTAGGGTCTGTAGATATGTATCAACAATATTATAAAGATGCTTCAAGTTTACCGTTACCGTTAACTCACCCAACTCTTACGTCTATGAAAGGTTCTAGAGTTCTTAGTGAAAATGTTGGGTTTAATAGCGGACATGAGTTTACTGACAGTATTCAGTCATATAACGAACGTTATAATATATTGTAATCATTGTGTGATACGAAATTGTGATACAAAATTTTGTGATACAAAATTAATAAAATTTAAAAGAATTATTACTTTTAGACACAATGACATCCAATAAACATCACTTTTGTATTGGTCTATAATATTTTTGTATATTCTAATATCATTATTATATTGTTTCTCTAGTTGTTCTTTTTCCTCATTTAGTTCCTCAATCTCATTATTGGAATTTTCATACTCCTCGTTAAGATCGTCATACGAATCTTTCAATTGTTTATTGTTTTTTGTTAACTCTGTTATTTCTTTTTCGGTAATTACAATATACTTTCTAAATGTAATAACAACTTTATTCTTATTATTCAGTTTGTCAGAATTAAGATATTTAACTACTTTATTCTTATTATTAATAATTTCTTGTTCACACTGAAATTTAAGTAATTGTTGTTTACCCAAATCTACAAGACCCTTTTCAGTCGCCATCTTACTTTCAAATTCATATTCACTTTTAGTAATTTTAACAGACATTTTATTATTTTTTAATTTTTATTTCTTAATAATATATAATTTAAATTCTTAACTATGTTTAATAAAATATGAATATGAATGACATGAATGTTTGTAATAAACGAAGGGTTAGTAAATCCAAAGTAACTAAAATTCTTTCTAAGTTAATTTTAGAATCAAAAAATGGCTCTTTGTCAAGAACTGAAATGTTTACTATTTTAGCAGAAATTTCTAAAGAGATGGAAAACTATTTTGAAGAAAATACAACTAACCTTAAACAATTAAATGATATGTTAAACATGTTCTTTAGTAAAGATGAACTATGCTTAGAAATCGATAATATATTAATAGGCTTTGAATAGGTTCGTATAAATTTATGAATTTTAAATAATAATTCTTGGATAAACCAATGGAAGAATTACCGACGGAAGAATTACTGACGGATAATAAACCAGTGGAAGAATTGCCGACAGATAATAAAATTGAAGAATTGCCAACGGATAATAAAATTGAAGAATTGCCGGTTGAAGAATTACCAGATTTAAAATTAAAAAGCGAAGATGTTGCTAAAATTGAGAAATTAAATTCGGAACGAATTTTAAGTTTTTGGGATAAATATAAGTATCACTTATTTGCATTAGTGTTTGTTGCACTAGTTTATATAAGTTATATATATTTCTCCAAAAATTCTTTCGAATTTCCTTTAAATAATGTAAATAAGGTTCCTTTCTACGACACTGTTGAAAAAATTAAACCAATTTTAAGTAATTTAGGTCAATCAAGTTCATTATTAAATTCTGTACCACCACCGCTTTCTACACCTTCAATAGCTTCTTCAGTAGCATCTTCGATAGCGTCATCTTCAATACCTTCTAAATAATTTTCTGGTATAATTTCTAATCTTTTTCCTTCTGCTATAATTTCGTCATATACTTGTGATCCAAATAAATTAATCAATTTTAAATTTTTATCTATAAACAACTTTTCACCATCTTTTTCAAAAGTAGATAAAGCTAATTCAGCAGCCTCTAACAATTTAGTTGGTGTCTCTATAGCCCAAGCTGTAAGTATTCTGTTTTCGTTATCCAGCATAACAATAACAAATTCCTTATTACTCTTTATAGCATATTTATTCAGCAAAGATCTATATTCCCTAATTACTGAACGTTTATTTACATATTGGCTTATCGACAATCTTTTATATTTATGTTCTCCTATCAAATAGGCTATAATTTTGTAATATTCCATCTTCAACAATCTTTCAATAATATTTAACTATTTTAAATTTTTAAGTTAATTTAACGTCCAGAACTTCCAAAACCTTTATCCCCTCGAATAGTATCGTCAAGTACATCAACAACTTGTGACAAAATAGGATTACCATTAAAAGATACTACTTGACCTAGACGATCTCCCTTTTCAATAATATACTCTTTGTCACTTACATTATCAACAAACATCATTAGGTTTCCCCTGTATGAACTGTCTATAATACCAATAGAATTACAAAGACGCAGCGGTGTTTTGGCACCCATGCTACTTCTGGGTACTAGCATATATCCAACATTCTTATTATCCGAATCTTCAAATCTAGTTTGAATTTTTATATCAACTTTAAAACTTATAGCTTTAGGAGGTACCTTTAACTCATCTGGACAAAATAGATCAAACCCACTATCTTCATTATTAGGTTTATTAATTTGATACTTTTCTTTGTAACTTTCGCCACTTTCGACAAGTTTGATAAAAATTTTATTCATTGTGAAGCTTTGCTTCCGTCGCGGAGCGGTGTTTACAATTTGTGTTTACACTATACTTTCGTTATTCTTTAAATTTGTTTTCATTCCGATTAATTTTTTAATAAAGGTTGTAGTTTTATGGAAATAAAAACATCTTTGGTCTTCCTTATAATTAATATTTATATACAATTTACCATTTGTATACCATTCTTTTCTATTACCATGTAGTTGTCCGTCTTTGTAATTAATGTTGCAAAATAAATTACCATTTGTATACCACTCTTTTCTATTACCATGTAGCTTACCATCTTTATAATTAGAATCAGATTGTAATTGACCGTTACTATACCCGTTTCGGGAATCCCCAATGAAGGGGTACCACAATTTGCTATTTCCATTTAAGGTACTATCTTTGTAATTAGCTTCAGATTGTAATTGACCGTTACTATACCATTGTTTGTAATTACCACTTAGGTCACCATCTTTGTAATTACCTTCAGAGCGTAATAGACCAGTTATATACCATTTTTTGGATTTTCCATGTCGTATATTTTCATTATAAGTTTCATAAAACATAATTTTACCATTTTTAAACCATTTTTTATAATATCCGTGTGGTTTATCATCCTTATAATTAATTTCAGATTGTAGTTTACCGTTTTCATACCATATTTTACTATTTCCCTCTAGTTTACCATTTTTATAAAAAGATTTTTCTAACAATTGACCATTTGTATACCAAAATTCATAATTTCCAGATAGTTGTCCGTCATTATAAGTAGTAGAAAATCGTATATTATAGTTTTCTCCCCATCCTCTACAAATCCCTTGGTCATTATAAGCAGCAGAAGGTCGTAAATCATTGTTTTTCCCCCATCCTCTACAAATTCCGTGATTATTACCATTATGGTTTTTAAAACCTTTTGTACGAATACCTAAAGTAGATATATTATCATATTCGTACCCAAACAACAATTCTTCAAAAAGTTTATGAAAATGACTAGGTAATCTATTAATTATTTCCATTTTATAATCATTACTATTATCATCATTTTATTTTTATAATGATTTTATTTTAATATTTTTGTGTATTAAATGTGAAAATAAATATATTGTATAATAATAAATGGACGTCGTCACAAAAATTACCGATACGTTGAACAACACAAAAAAAATTACCTATATTGTACTTCTTGTTGTAGTTGTTGCGTTAATAACAAGTATTGTTTTGCTAATAACTAATGATGAAGATTTAACTACTATGGATGTTATGATTTTATCTATACTTGGAATTACAACCTTATTAGTATTAATTTACTTTGGGGTAATTTATAATTTCTTTGGGGTAATTAATAATTTATTTGATACTTATGATTTCTCTAATCTTCCTGAAAAAAAACTTACTGTTAAACCACCAGCTGTTATTATTAAAGCACCAGTAACAGCTGCAGCTTTCGGGAAACATAAGGCTAAGACTGTAAAGACTAAGCATTGTGCAAAGTGTGGTAAGAAATAAATGACGTTAAAAATTTACGTTAATTTTTACGTTAAAATTTTAAATGACGTTAAATTTTCCTATTTTAAAATATTTTAAATATTGTAAATTACAAATGTCGTTAAATCATATAATGAATGTTCAGAAACAACGTAAAATGAGACGAAATCAAGTTTTCAAAGAGATTTTTGAAAAGGTAAAGATTAGGATTAATCATTATACTAAATTTAATCAAACTTGTTGTGAATATAAAGTTCCTTATATTATTTACGGTTTACCACATGTTAATCTTGGAGAGATAGCTGATTATTTAGAAAGTAAATTAAAAGAAGAAGGGTTTGTTGTTATAAGAATAGATCAGATGACTATTTATATATCTTGGGAAGAATCTGTTGTAATAGAACAAAATAGAAGAAACAGAGAGAAAAAGAAACTTAAGAAATATGAAAAAGAGGTTGAAACTTTAGAAAATAAGAGAAATAAAGAACTGTTAAATTCTTTAGTTTCTTACGAATAAAATTAAAATATTAATTGTTATTAACAATATGAATTTGGATATACCAGTACCAAAACCACCTTTAACAATAAGCGCAGTGAAAACACAAGACATATTAATTTCATTATCAATGCTACTAAAACAAAATATGATCGTTGACGGAGGAACTATTACAGGTTTACAGGATCCAATAACACCTACTGAACCAGCGACAAAGAATTATGTTGATAATCTAATTAATAATGAAAAATGGAAAGGTTCAGTTAGAGCAGCAACTACCGTAAACATAACACTATCGGGGGCTCAAACAATAGACGGAGTTAATATTGTTGCTGATGATAGAGTACTTGTTAAATCACAAACTGACGGAGTAGAGAATGGTATATATGTAGCTTCAGCTTCAGCTTGGACTAGGTCTGTAGATATGGCTGCTGGTACAGAAGCAGCTGGAGTAAGTATGTGGGTTAGTGAGGGTACTATAAATGCTGATGTATCTTATGTATGTACTAATGATAAAGGGACTGACATTGTTGGTACAGATATTTTAACATTTATTCAGTTTATTAATACTGGTACTGTAACAGCTGGTGATGGTTTAACATTAACTGTAAATACGTTAAGTGTTAACGTAGATGATGTTGGTATTGAAATAAACGCAGATACTTTAAGAGTTAAGGATGTTGGAATAACAAATGCAAAACTTGCCAACCCAAGTTTAACTATAACTGCTGGTGTAGGACTGAGTGGAGGTGGTGCTGTTAGTTTAGGAGGTACTGTTAGTTTAGACGTAAACGTAGATAATGTGGGTATAGAAATAGTTGCAGATACACTAAGGGTAAAGGATTTGGGTATAACTAATGCAAAACTTACAAATTCAAGTATAACTGTAACGGCTGGTGATGGACTAAGTGGTGGTGGTACTATTAGTCTAGGTGGTACTGGAAATTTGGATTTGGACGTAGATGGTACGACTATAGAAATTGCTGCAGATGTTTTACAGTTAATTGATACTGCTGTAACACCAGGAAGTTACACAAACACTAATTTAACTGTAGATGCACAAGGAAGGTTAACAGCTGCTAGTTCTCCTACTGTTATATCAGTTCCACTTGTTTTTGGTTTTCGAGATATTTTTTCAACTAATCCTAGGTTTGCTTGTTGGGCTCTTAAACCAACAAATTTTGATACCCTTGCAAATACATTACTGGTAGGAAAAGCAGGAACAATAACATCTGTAAGTTTTAATTATATAGATGGACCGGCTATATCTATTGGTATTGGCGAATCTGCTGTATTTGATATAGGTACTATAAGTGGTGGTACTGGAACTGACCCTGTTGGTACATTTGTTGCGTTAGCTGGTGGGTCATCTGTTGTAACTTGGGATAATAGTTATGATGGTACTTGGCCTTCAGAGTCTGCAAGTGTTAGTATTGCTATTACTACAACAACACTATTAGCTGTAAGATGTATACAAACTGGAACTGTTACTCAGAATAATGCTGAAGTAAATGGTTCTATATGGTTGGAACTTAGTTAATTTCGTAAGAAATTAAAATTCTTTATTTACTTTTTTTATTAAACAAAAACTTTTTTAAAATATTTTGTTTAATAAATGCCTATACCTATAGCTACCCCACCAGGATTGACACCTTCTATTATCTCTAATAATTTCCTAGTTGCAGAAAATATAGTATTAAAGGGGGTATTAATAAATAACGGAGGAACTATTTTTGGTTTACAGGATCCAACAACACCTACTGAACCAGCGACAAAGAATTATGTTGATACAATAACCAATAATAAAAAATGGAAAAACCCAGTAAAGGCAGCAACTACAGTAGATATAACACTAACAGGGGCTCAAACAATAGACGGAATTAGTATTGTTGCAGATGATAGAGTACTAGTTAAATCACAAACTGACGGTGTAGATAATGGTATATATGTAGCTTCAGATACAGCTTGGACTAGGTCTGTAGATATGGCTGTTGGTTCTGAAGCAGCGGGTGCTGGTATGTGGATTAATCAAGGTACGGTTAATGGTGATCAAGCATATGTGTGTACGGATGATACAGGTTCTGATATTGTTGGTACTAATATTTTAACATTTATTCATTATGATAGTACTGGTGTAATAGCTGGTGCTGGTTTATCATTTTCTGGGAATACAATTAATGTTAATGTGGATGATTCAACAATAGAAATTGTTGCTAATGATTTGCAAGTAAAGGATGTTGGTATAACAAATGCAAAACTTGCTAATTCAAGTTTAATTGTAGGTGGTGACGGATTAACAGGTTCTACTATTAGTTTGGGTAGTACTGGTGGTGTTTCTGTAAACGTAGATAATTCAACTGTTGAAATTGTTTCAGATATAGTCCAAATTAAAAATTCTGGAATATCAAATCCAAAGTTAGCAAACACTATTATTACTTTTACTGGATTTGGTTTAGATTTTGAAGAAATAGCATTAGGTGCTACAGGACCTTTAAATGTAAACGTTGACAACACATCTATAGAAATAGAAAATGGTGCATTACATGTTCCGTCAACTGCTGTAACACCAGCAAGTTATATAAACACAAATATAACCGTAGATACTAAAGGTCGACTAACAGCTGCATCTTCTAGTACTCAAACAATATTATTAAAGGGATATGTAGATAATACGTTTTCTGGTGATAAATTTGTAACTTGGGGTAGATTGCTAGGAAGTAGTTCAATAACAAATTCATTATTATTTGGTAAGGCTGGTACTATAACAAAAATAAGTGCAACATATGTAGAAGCACTTGCAGCTACTATAGGAACTGGTGATAGTTTAACGTTTGAAATAGGAGAACTTACGTCAAATGATCCTAATGGTAATTTTTCAGTATTGACTGGTGGAACTGCAGCTTTGGTATTTGATAATAGCGATACAGGTACGTGGCCTTCAAAATCAAATACGGTTAGTGTTCCGATATTATCAACTACACGACTTGCAGTTAGGGGTTTGATTGTTGGAACTCCTACTCCAACGGCTGATTCTATATTTAATTTAATATTTGAAATAGAAATTTAATTATTATAAAATATATATATATTGTTTAGTTAATAATGTCAAATATAATAGCACCGCCCCCTACTATAAGTTCAGGTGTTTCTACAGATATTCTAATCCAAGATATTTTTGTATTAAAGGGTCCCTTAAATGTAGACGGAGGGATTATTACTGGTTTATCGGATCCAACAACACCTACTGAACCAGCGACAAAGAATTACGTTGATAATATAATAAATAATGAAAAATGGAAAGATTCAGTAAAGGCTGCAACTACTGTAGATATAACACTATCGGGGGCTCAAACAATAGACGGAATTAGTATTGTTGCAGGTGATAGAATACTTGTTAAATCACAAACTGACGGTGTAGAGAATGGTATATATGTAGCTTCAGCTGCAGCTTGGGTTAGGTCTGTAGATATGGCTGTTGGTTCTGCAGCTGCGGGTGTAAGTGTGTGGGTTAATGAGGGTACTGTAAATTCCGATAAATCATTTATATGTACAAACAATAATGGGTCAGACATTGTTGGTACTGATAATTTAACATTTGTTCAGTCTGGTTCGGGTACTGTGATAGCTGGTGATGGTTTAACATTAACTGCAAATACGTTAAGTGTTAATGTAGATAATGTTGGTATAGAAATAAACACAGATACTTTAAGAATTAAGGATGCTGGAATAACAAATGCAAAACTTACTAATTCAAGTTTAACCATAACTGCAGGTGATGGATTAACTGGTGGAGGTGTTGTGAGTTTAGGTGGTACTTCTACCGTAAATTTAAATGTAGATGATTCTACGTTAGGTGTGTCTGCGGATACACTATTAGTAAAGGATTTGGGTATAACTAATGCAAAATTGGCTAATCCAAGTTTAACAGTAACTGCTGGAGCTGGTTTAACGGGTGGTGGTGTTCTTGTTTTGGGTGCATCTTCGGTTTCTTTTGATGTAAATGCTGATAATTCAAGTATTGAGGTAGATACTGACACTGTACAGCTTAAAAATACGGCTGTTGTTGCTGGAAGTTATACTAAAACCAATTTAACCGTAGATGCTAAAGGTAGATTAACGGCTGCTAGTAGTGGTGTAAGTTTAATGCCTATACTAGGGGGTTTTGAAAGTACGTTTAGTATTACTACAAGATACATGTCTTGGAATGCAACTACGAGTACATCAACTGTTGTTGAATCAATGAGAATAGGTAAAGCGGGGACAATAACACAAATAACCTTTACTTATGTGCATGAGACTGCATTTAGTGCTGCTGTTGGTTCCAATAGTGCAACATTTTCTATAGGTACATTATCAGGTGGTAGTAGTTCTGACCCTAATGCTGCGTGGAGTACTTTAACTGGTGGTAGTAATGTGGTTGTGTGGGATAATACTCAAGATGGTACATGGCCTTCAACTTCTGTTACTGTGTCAATACCAATAACGGCAACTACTCAATTAGCGGCAAGATCTGTTGAATCTGGTACTGTTGGTGCTAGTGTTGCTGAAGTAAATGTATTATTTTGGTTTGAAACTGTTTAAAATTGTTTTAAAAATCCATAAAGATTATTTAAAATTTTTAATATATTTCCCAATTAATAAATGGAGATTGAAAACCCTTATTATATTTTATTTATAATATTTTTAATAATTGTATTTATTTATTCTTGTTATTCTTGTTGTCAAGAATATTTCAATTCTGAAAAAATTATTAGGCCCAACCATCCGAAATGGTACAAAGATATACCAGACACTCACCCCGAAGTTTTAGATCTTATACAAGCAACTAGTCGTCAATCTAAAATAGTTCCTACGTATACTCCTAATGGATTCAAGTTGATTAAGACACCTAAAGATATTCAAGATTATTTGTTAAATGTTTCTAAAACTGTAGACAGAATTCCCGAAAAGAGTAATAATATATTCAGAAGGACTAGTTCGGGATTACCTCCATATATATTACCTATTCCCGAAACTGAAAAAAGTAAAATACAAAATCAGTTACTTCCCATTATGGAAGAGTGGTCTGGTTTAAAATTAAAACCAACTTCTGCCTACGGACCTAGAGAGTATAGAAGGGGTTCTAGTCTTCGAATGCATGTAGATACGCAAACTACTCATATTATATCTGGTATTCTTCATATAGATAGTGAAAATTTAAATTCTGATTGGCCTGTAGTAGTTATTAATAGAAAGGGAGAAAGAGAATCTATTTTTATGAAGCCTGGAGAGTTATTACTTTATGAATCTGCGAGTTTGCCTCATAGTAGAGAACAGCCGTTAAATGGTGATTTTTACGTTAATATGTTTATTCATTTTATGCCAATTGAGAATACTAATGGATAGTGATCTGACCCAATTGGATTTTCTCCGTTATATTCTGGGTCTTCTATGTTGAAAGAAAGTATGTTTTGTGTGGTATATATACCATCTACTCCATATTCAATATAATATTTAAACAAACGACCGCTCTGCGCATTCCTTAATATTATTCTTTCTGTTTCAGATCTAAAGTTAAAATCACCGGCCATAACTAATGGACCTGTATTTGTTTCAACATCCAAAATTAATTGTCTGTATTGATTTATTCTGGTACTTTCATGAAATCCGTCATTCGGGTATAAGTTATAATAACCGGCTTGAGCATGTGTGTTAAACACAACTAATTCAAGTCCATTTTCGTCTTTTAATTTACATTGTAAATATCCTTTTTGAGATAATTCATCAATACTAATACTGTCTTTATATGCAGTAAATGAATAATCTGATATATCGAATTTAGATGCTATTATTAATCCAGAATCGAACCATTTAAAACTAAAGAAATTTGGACCACCTGACACTAAAACATTAAACTCTTTGCTTAATTCTTTAGCTAAATAATTTTTATCATGTTTATTAAAGGGGTTGTAGAATGATTCTTGTAAAATTACAATATCAAATTGATTTAAATATTTTATTAACGCTTTAAATTGTTCTTCTGATTTAACGTTGTAAAGTGGTATATTAGCTATATTGTATGTAACTATTAAAGGATCGTCAAACTTTTTATTAGGTTTATCCGATTTTATTAATTTAATATTCTGTAAAGTTGTTAATTTTATAATAACTATTGCGAGTAATAACACACAACAATAAACAACTAAACTTAGTCCTACTTTTTTATTTAATTTTTTGTTTTTCAACAAATATAAAATTGATAATAGTAGTATAATATGAATTAGTACTATAGATGGAATAATAGCTTTCCAATCTAAAACATAAGGTAAGTTTTCTTTTACTATACTTATTATTGAAAATAATACAATAATAATTATAATAATTATTGTTAAAATTTTATTCCTTTCACAATTAGTCAACATAATATAATAATCCTTTACATTTTAATCTTTTACATTTTAATCTTTTACATTTTAATTTTTTACATTTTAATCCTTTACATTTTAATCTTTTACATTTTAATTAAATTGTATAAGCTAAAATTCCAGGAATAGACAATAAAGTAATAACTATAATAGATAACGAAATATTAGTAGTTGTAAATCTTTTTGCTGTACCCCTTCGAGGTGTAAATGCAACAACAGTAGTTAAAACAACACACAAGATAAAAAATAATAATACACCTAATTCATGATTATTATAAATTTCTTTAACTGATAAAATATCATTTTCTACAACTACAGTGTTTACACAAGCACCCACCCCTTCGGGGTTAGGGCAAGGGATTACTGTATTAATTATTTCATATTTTAATACAGGATCTAAATATCCCATATAATAACACACAACTATTACCAAAAAAAGAATTAATATCATCATTAATTTACCACTTGTTGACGAAATACCTGATTTACTTTTCATTAAAGGTTTCCATATTAAGAATACCATTCCTGCCAATATAGTATTTATTAGAATAACTGGTGTAGAAATTAGGTCAGATCTTTGATTTAATTCTTCAACTGCCGGATATGCCCATTCTAATCTTGTTGCATTAGAGTAAGCTAAAAATGTAGTTATTGCTACTACAACCATAGCAAAAATATAACTTAAAGAGGTGTTAATATCAAATTTGTTTACAAGTCCCCATACAATCCCGTCTGTTAGCATGAGGGAAATAAAAATATCTAAAAATGAAACTATTATATATCTTAATATTTTAGGGCTTAATAAAGTTCCGAAAGAGTATTTTAAAGCACTACTGACTTTTTTAATACTAACTTTACCTTCTGTGAATTTTTCTCCTACTTTTAAAAGTTTATTAGAAACTTCGTTATCTATTCCATTAAAAAGAATGTCTACGCCATTTTCTGTAGCGAACGCATTATCTAGTAAGAACCCAAATATGCCTAAACAAATTATAGAAACTAATGCTTGATAAGATGCTGAATCACTTTTTACAAAGACGATCATTATAGTAGAAACAATAATTCCTAAAAATGAAGTTATTAAAGATGTAACTACACCTCTTTCTTTTTGTCTTTTATTAATTTCTGTATCGGACACTGGTTCAGTAGTCCATATATCTTTGTTTTTCAAATAGGTAACTAAAATATAAAATACTCCTATTCCTATTATAAATAGGGCCGATAATAAGATTTTATCATTTTTGGATAAATTTTTTAAATAAATCAATATCACATTCTTCACCTTCTTCATATTTAATAATACTGTGGATTTAAATTATTAAAACAACTTAAGTATTTAATTTATATAATAATATTAATAATAATATTGTATAATTTAAAATGGGATCAGATTGGGTTTATTTCACGGATGTTCGTCCTCTTCGTAAAAGAACTGATGGGGAAGATGGTAATACCGAATATAAAACTGAGTTTAATAAAGCATTTGATATTTTTTCGGAAGATTGTAAGATTCCGATTAGTAAATTAGAGCAATATATGAAAAAAGATTACTGTGGGGAAGCACCGCAAAGCTTCCGCCGCGAAGCGGGCGGCTTCAGAGAAGCAGCGGTGAAGCAAATCTTCCGCCGCGAAGCGGTGAAGCAAAGCTTCCGCCGCGAAGCGGTGTACGTTCACACTATTCGTACTGATAAGGACAATGACTCTATTGTTAAGGGGTCTAATTATCACGTTAAATTTTTAAAGAGTAAATTTTTGGATAATGCAAAGTTTAAGAGGGGTTTGATTGATTACTACAATCCAGCGGGATTTTTTATTAAAGGTCCATCTCTTGTGAAAGAGGATGAATGGATGTTTGAAATTACTAGAAAAATTGGATATTAATTATTATTTAATAGAAATTGTGTATATATTAACTGGTAAGGAATAAATGTATTTTTTACTTTATTAAAAATTTCATTCTCTCTTACTCTTTCGTCTGATAGTTCTAGCTTTTCGTTTTTAATCTGTTCTTCAAAATCTTCTAAGGCCCATTTGGCATTTTCCATGCTTTGTTTATATTCAATAGCCCATTCGGAAATTTTATATAGGTCTTCTTCTTTTAGGTCGTCTTGAAATACTTTTGCTAACCTTTTTTGAAAATTTTTATAAAATTCACAATAATCTTTGTGAACTGTATTAAACATATCTTTTACTAATTTAGGTGATTCTTTTATAGAATCAGAATTTTCCATTATTAATTACTTATAGATCAAAAAGGATTTTACATAATATATTAAACGCAATTAACGTTTAATGTTATCTTAAATAATCTTTTTTAATTTATAAATGGCTAAAAAGTTAACTTATGAAATTTTAGTTATAGC
>Ga0209702_10005395_pt1 | contig 17430 bp, 27 predicted proteins | sample FRY01_FD_187210 | JGI IMG/M metagenome (GOLD analysis project Ga0209702, IMG submission 187210) | Freshwater microbial communities from Lake Fryxell liftoff mats and glacier meltwater in Antarctica - FRY-01 (SPAdes) (version 2) | ecosystem: Environmental > Aquatic > Freshwater > Ice > Glacier...
TAGGTCGCTGTCGCTCAGGTTGCTGCCGCTCAGGTTGCTGCCGCTCAGGTCGCTGTCGCTCAGGTTGCTGCCGCTCAGGTTGATACGCGGACGCACGGCGACAGCTTGCTCAAGCGCATGACGCATTACCAAACCGCTCGGCACCGAATCGGGCACCTCGCACGTAAAGACCGTTGCGCTGGTCCAGCGATGTTTGATTTCGATCTTCGTCATATCAATCTCCTTGGGGGTTAGGCGGGGATTGCCTTCAGTTCAGCGCGCAGGAAATTGATCCTGTCCTGCACGCGGCCCTTGTTGGCGTTGAATGTGGTCGTGCTGGCCCGCGTGCGACCGCCCGAATTTGTCCTGCTGATATAGGCGTCGTTCAACTTGTCGCGTTTCGCAAGTTCCGCCGTGAGCTCTTTTTGCAGCGCTGCACAGGCATCCTTGCACCAGCCTTTTCCGGCTTCTGCAGCCCTACAGCTCGGGTATCCGTCATCACATGCGCGCATATCAATCTCCAGTTAGTTGCTACTCAAAAGCGATGTGTAGTGGACGGCAGCGGGATCGAACCGCTTCTCGTCCTCTGGATTTCTCGGACGGTTAATTACTCCATCCACCCGACAGGCAATACGGGAGCAACCCCTTCTCACCTGCCAGCGCATCGGGCGCTTACCGCAGCGCCGCCCACTACACATCGCTCCACTCACATCGCCAATCACTGCGGACCTGGTGCCCTTTTGTTTTGCGACTTGAGTTAATGTAAACCCTCCTGCCGCGACCTGTCAAGCGTTATTTACAATCTTTCAAAGAAATATTTACTTTACACGTCCTTTTTTTTGTGGCATAGTGCAAATATGAAGACTCAAATTGCAATCAAAAAGGCGGGCTCAGGTGCCGAGCTTGCCAGAATTCTGGGCGTAACCCGCCAGGCGCTGACTATCTGGAAGCCAAATTTGCCGCAGCTTCGGGTTTATCAGCTCAAAGAGCGCAGGCCGGAGTGGTTTGCGGCAAAGGAACCTAAAAAGATCGGGGCTAAGTCATGAACTGCGTGCCCGGGGATATGGCCCGCATCATTAACACGACTTTGTATGGGCACATTGTCACAGTCATAGAAGCAGCTCCAAGCCGTGATTTCCGTTTGCCGAATGGGGTTCTCCATATTGGAGTGCGTCCCGGCTGGTGGGTTTGCGAGTCAATGGGAAAAGAGTTCCCCGTTAAACGCAAAACAGCAGGCGGCGCTGTGCTTGCAGCGCCCAATCGGTTCGCGGTGATTGCAGACCGCTGCCTCCGCCCAATCCGCCCACAAGCCGCCCACAAGCCGACGACGCGCCGGACGAATCAGCAGCATGGTTGCCACCAGTGCCAAGCACGCAGCAGGTGGCAGCATGAGCGCCGGACGAGACCCTAAAGCACGAACCAACGAGCGTAAGCAGCAGCGTGCAAAAGCAGAAATTATCAGGAAAGAAGTAAAGGACGAGCAATTAAAACGGCGAGCAATTAAACGGGAAAAAAACAAAGCCATGAAAGCCAAACCATGAGCGCCGCTGATGGGCTGATGCCAGCGCTGCCTACACCAGCTTGGCCGTACAACATCGGGACGCCGCGCTACACCGCAGAACAAACGCAAGCCTACGCCCGCGAATACGCAGCATCCCTAGCGGTGCCAGCCGTGCCGCCCGGTTACAAGCTGGTGCCGATTGTGCCGACGCCTGAAATGTTGGATGCCAGCTACTACCCCGATGTAAACGCAGCGAGGAGGGCTGAGATTTACACCGCCATGCTATCTGCCGCCCCGCTGGCATCACCAACCCCAAAGGTGCCCGCATGAGCCCATTCAACTGGCGCGGCCAGCCCAGCAAGCCAGCAACCGGCAACACTGCCGCTGCAAACAAGATCGCCGCGCTGCGCTCTATGCCGCAGCCACCGCACTACAAAACGGCGCGTCAGAAGGCTAGGGCGCTGGCATGATTTATCACGACCACTTCCAAAATTACAAGCGTTACAACATCCCCAAGGCGCAACTGGTGATTGCAGATATTCCGTACAACATCGGCATCAACGCTTACGGTTCTAACCCGGCGTGGTATATCGACGGCGACAACGCAAACGGTGAAAGCGCATTAGCTGGGAAAGAGTTTTTCGACACCGACAAAGATTTCAGGATTCCCGAGTTCCTGCATTTTTGCTCAACCATGATGCTTAAAGAGCCGAAGGAAGCAGGGCGCGCACCAGCCATGATTGTTTTTTGCGCGTTTGAGCAGCAGTTTCAATTGATTGAAGAGGCGAAAAAACACGGGCTGAATAAATACATCAATCTTGTTTTTAGAAAGAACTTTTCGGCTCAGGTTCTCAAGGCGAACATGCGTGTTGTCGGGAATTGTGAGTACGGGCTTATCTTGTACCGCGACAAGCTGCCCAAGTTCAACAACCACGGCAGGATGGTTTTTAACTGTATCGACTGGGAAAAGGACACGACTGCCCCGAAGATACACCCGACACAAAAGCCGGTACGGCTATTGGAGCGCCTGATAAGCGTTTTCACAGACGAAGGCGATACCGTGATTGACCCGTGCGCTGGCAGCGGTGCAACCCTCATTGCCGCGCACAACCTGGGCCGGAAAGGCTTCGGGTTTGAGATCAAAAAAGACTTTCACCGCAAAGCCAGTGAATGGCTAAAGCAGAACGAAGGGCAGGGGTCGCTAATCGCCTTCAAAAGCAACGCGCGGCGATATGAGCAGAGTGAATTGCTCGCAGGAGTGGCCGCATGACCCTTTTTTACCAACCAGCAACCCCAGCGGCCAGCCAACCCGCAATTACAGCATCGCAGGCCCTGACCGGGCAGGCGGTAGGGCATCCGCAACAAAGCGCGTCGGAAGTTTCTTACAGCGAAGCCGTTACCCGGCACGCGTGTGAAAGCCATGCGCTGACCGCGAATTGGAAACTTCTTAATAAAGGGCAAGTATGAAGCGTTACAAATTTACATTAAGTATTGGGTATCCCGGCCAGCACGAAGAAGAATTTGATATTGAAGATGACGTGACTTAAGAAGAAATTGAGGCGATGTACGCAGACTGGTGCAGCAACTATCTCGATGGAAGTTTTCGGCTCGTAGAAAAATGAATCAGCTTGTTATGACCTACACGTATCCCGCACAGACGGCGCGGCGAACGGACCCGGAAACCAGCCACAAAGCAGCGGCAAGGGCTAGCCGGTTTGCCACGTCACACGCTGGCCGCATCCTTTTGGCTCTGCAACTGCACGGGCCACGGTCAGCGCATGGCCTAGGGCTTATTTTGGGGCTTACGGTGGTGCAAATAGACCGCAGGACTATTGAGCTGCAGCGCCTTAAATTGATTGTGCCTACGGGTGATTCTGAGTCTGGTTGCCGGGTTTGGAGGGTTGCCTAAGTGCACTACTACAAACGCAATCTAGGCGACTATGCCAAGAAAGCGGGCCGGTTGACCATGCTTCAGCACGGTTCGTACACGCTTCTGATCGATGCGTGCTACGACCGTGAACAGTTCCCGACTAGGGACGAAGCAATTGACTGGACATGGGCCAGCGCAACGGCGGAAATTGAGGCTGTGGACTTTGTTTTGAGCAAATTCTTTGTGCTTGAGGATGGCCGCTACGTGCAAACCCGTATACGTGAAGAGCTTAACGAGTACCGCGAAAAAGCCACGAACAACCAACGTATCGCTATCGAACGGGAAACGAAGCGTAAGCAAAACAGCACGGAACGTGCACCAGTCGTGCACGAAGCGCCACCTAACCATAAACCACTAACCATTAACCAAGAACCAAAGGGGGAGAGCAAACGCGCTTCGCGCATCCCCCCCAATTTTGAGCCGGAGCCCGAACCCGAAGCCGAGGCGGGTATTGACCGACCGCGTGAACTCGCAAACTTTCGGGACTACTGGACGGCAAAAGCCCGCGACAACACGAAACTGAGCTGGCAGGCGACATGGCGGCAATGGGCGCGCAAAGCCGACAGGCCGGGAGTAAACCGCTTTGCCAAGCCCGCGCCAAACACCACCGTTCCCGGCAAAACCGGGCCGGATCCCGAACTGCTGAAACTCGAACGGGACGCGCAGCAAGCCCGACCGGCGCCCGCGTGGGTGCAGGAATTTAAAAGCCGATTGAAACAAGGAGCGACAGCATGAAAGCACTGTCAAAAGTACAGCGCGCAGCTTTGCGTGAAAAGTATGGCGGTCGGTGCGCTTACTGCGGCAACCCACTGGCTGATAAATGGCACGCCGATCATGTTGATCCTGTTGTTCGGGGCGACTGGTTTAAGAAGGGGTCAGCCCCCGACTACCCGGAACGCCACACGATTGACAACATGAACCCATCCTGTCCGCCGTGCAACATCGACAAGCACAGCATGCGCCTCGATGACTGGCGTGGAGTGATCGAGCGCAGCAATGATGTGCTGGCCCGCGACGTAAGCACTTTTCGCCGCGCGGTGCGGTATGGGCTTGTGTCTTTGCGCAATGAGCCCGTCATGTTCTTTTTTGAACGCATGGAATCACCAATTGAGGAGCCAACAGCATGACTACAGAAAACACACAAGCGCTGGCTGCGCTTGCAGGCGAGTTGATTGAAGCAATCAATCACTATTTTGAAGTTTATGAAAACAAGCACAAAAAACCTGGTTGGTTGGGCCGTGTGTATCAGGCACGGGCCAAAATTAATAGACTGATTGCCAAACAAGGAGCGACAGCATGAAGGTATCAACAAAACGAGCCATTTCCGGAGTTTCGGCTGCGGCATTTATTGCGGCGCTGCACTGGGCGGCCGGTTTTGACTTTGACGAGCGCGGCATAACCCTGTTCGGAGCCTTTGCGGCGATGGCACTTTGGGGTTTTGCAGCAGCTATGTTCCCATTTGATGAGCCGACAGCATGACCCAACTAGTCGCGGGCGAACATCGCGCCGGTAAAACCTACGCCGCCCGAAAGCTGCTTGAGCATGGCCCGCTGACGCGCAAGGAATTTTTGGAGATTACCGGCTGGACCGTCGGACAGGTCGCGGGTTGTATCGAGTGGCTACGGTGTAAAGGCCGGATCACAGAAACGCGGGGCGTGTACGAATTGACGCCGCGATTTACGCCGATATGGAATTGATATGGTGCAGCGACTGCCAAGCAGCATCAGAAACCAGCGGGCTATGGCCGCAGCACAATCCGGCGTGCATTTTTTGCGGGGCTCGTTTAATTCAGCGCTTGGGCAAGCTGAGAACGCCTACCAGCGAGCAGATTACAGCCCGCCGCAAAGCAGTTTTGTCGGAATGGATAGCGCATGGGCACAGCGAGCAGGAGCTACGGGCGTTAGCCAAGGGGCCGCTTGCGGTGGCGGAGGGCAAGCGTAAATGACCATAACCCGCACCATCAAGCCAAACCGCTGCAAGCACTGCCGGGTACGTATGCCAGCGGACAAGGCGCACCACGTTATCCACAACGAATGCATTGAGCCATGGCTGGAAAAGAAAAAAGCACGCAAGGCTGCGAAAGTGAGGCAGGAGGCGGTGGCGGCGGAAAAAGTAGATCGGGCTGTGACCAAGGCGCGTAAGGAAAAAGCAAAAAGCAACGCGAAGTGGGAAAGCGAATGCCGCGCAATAGTCCAAAAGATTGCCCGCATACGGGATAGGCATGACGGCTGTATCTCGTGCAGCCTCCCGCCGACCTGGGGCGGGCAGTGGCACGGCTCCCACTTTCGCAGCCACGGCGCGGCAAGTGCTGTGCAGTTCCACCTTTGGAATATCAACAAGTCATGCAGCGCCTGCAACCTTCACAAGTCGGGAAATATCATCGAATATCGACCACGCCTGATAGCCAAAATCGGGCAGGACCGGGTTGATTGGCTCATGGAGCAAAACCAGATAACCCGGCTAAACGTGGGCTATTACATACGGTTTAAGGCTGTCATGGGTAAGCGATTGCGCAGGGCAGAAAAAAGGGCGAACGCATGAAACCACGAATTAGATACGTGCCGCATTACCATCAGTGGGCGTGCTGGACGCCGGAGAACATCGGCTGGGGCTTGTCGCCCAAAGTTGCTTATGACGAATGGCTTATTAAATTGCTGGGGGTGAAAACATGACGCGCCAAACCTTCGTAATGGCCCATGATGTAGCGCGCCAAAGGGCCATCCAAGCTGTCCAGAACGCGCCACAAGGCTACGCAGTGACCATTAGCGAGCCTAGCCGCAGCCTAGACCAAAACGCGGCGCAATGGCCGTATCTGGCTGGCTTTGCGAAACAGCTGCAGCTTTGCATCAATGGCCGCATGGAGTGGGTAACGGACGACGACTGGAAAGACGTGCTTACCGGGTGCTTTCACGGCGAGATGCGTATGGCGGCGTTTGACGGCAAGGTCATCATGCTCCCGCAGCGCACAAGACGGATGGTCAAGTCTGTTTTCAGCGATTGGATGGAGTTCCTGGTGGCAATGGCCGCGCAGAACGACGTTGAGCCAATCTACAAGACCGAAAGGCAGACCGCATGAGCCAGCAAGAAGTAAGAGCCGCGCTTAAAGCCTGCCCGGACGGTGCAACCGTTGCAGAGCTTGGCCGCATCGCCAACAAAAAGCCCTGCAACGTCCGGCTTACCCTAAAGCTACTGCGCGGGGCCTACATCTACCGATGGGCACTAGCAAAGAGCGGACCGCACAAGTACGCGGCTGTGTTTGCCTTGCACGAAGGACCGGGTACGCCGGACGACGCGCCGAAGCCTGATTAACCAAAGGACGCAATGAGCAAACTACTACAAACCGCCGCGCTGTTGCTGTTCTGGCCCTGCGCGCTGATTTACGGTGTAGGCGCGATGGCGGTGGGCGTAACGCTGGCTATAGCCTCAAGCGTGCTCAATATTTGGAGCGAGTAGGCATAAAAAAGCCCTGAGAGCATTTAGTTTTATTAACCAAAGGAGAGCGGTATGAAGGTAATTGACATCAGCGATTTTGAGATGGTTACGCAGGCAAGGGGGCCGCGCAATGCTCGCAACGGATTTTCCGGAAGTGACGCGCCCAAAATCAGGGTTTCGTTGCACATAGGAGGCCGAAAAAACAGCAAGGACTACAGGCAGCTATGCATAGCCCTGAACAAGGCGTCCATGAGCTACGCGCGGTTTGTTGGTGGCGACAAAGTTAATTTGATGTTCAGCAAAGACAAAAGCCACATGGTGATCGAGCGCCATCCTAAAGGGCTGTGGACCCTATCACCGGTGGGCGCATCTAAGAGCACCAGATTGAACGCTGTCGGCACGGCTCACGGCGCCACTGTGAAGCTGACGGCACCAGACTGGGCGAAGCAGTCACCAAGATTAAAAGAGTCTTTGATTGTTGGCTCAGAAGATATTGCAAGCGACGGCAGCCGATTGCTGGTGACGGTCAATCTGTGATGCGCCAATAAAAAAGCCCCGACACCGGCAAAGTGTCAGGGCTGATGTGAGGTTTATTTGCAACTGGGCAGTGCAGATTATAAACCCGGAGTGCAACATCATGTTAATGCCAGTAAAAATTGACTTCCACCAAGTAGAAGCCAAGCATTCAGACATTCACGCGGAGCTGGAGAATTGGGCTCGATGGGTCAAGCCGACAATGCAGACATGGATAAGCCCCATGTTCAAACAATACCGCTCAAAGGCTTGGCAGTGGCACGCGCCAGAACATAAGGACGTAATCCGTAGCCTGGACGCGATGAAAATGGAGAAGGCGGTCTATCACCTACCCGAGAAGAACCGCGCTGCTGTTCGGTGGGCGTATGTGTACCGGTGCACGCCGTCTGTGCCCATGAGGTCGCTTGGGGTGAGTAATGACGGGTTGATGATGCTTTTGCGCGACGGCAGGCAGATGCTTAAAAATAGGTGTTGACGGCGCCTAAATCCGTGTTAATATGCCGGTTATTAGCCCGTCTGTGACATAGAGCTTAACGATTCTTGCGAAGGCAAGGGCGTCAAGATGAGGCGGAATTTGTCATCACGCATGCGGGTTGCCAGTTCTGCATAACTGGGCCATGCAGGGATAAGGTGGAGGGAGAAATCCTGGTGAAGCCCCAATAGCCCGCAGCCGTGATGGTGAATGCGCAGGCTGATGCGCTACGTGGGCCGCAAGTATTATTTAATTGTCGCGTACCGCGCGGAGTGAGTTGGGTCAATCAAGCCGGGAATCAGCGCCGGACGCCATCAACTTTTACAGGAGTGTGGAGCAGTGGTTGGCTCGTTTGGCTCATAACCAAAAGGTCTCAGGTTCAAATCCTGGCATTCCAACCAATTGTCAACGGTTATCTAGAAAAAGATAATCATCAGCTGACCTACCACGAGTAGGCACAGTATCCGAAGCCCTTGTGTATCGCTACACCGGGGCTTTTGTCGTTTTTGGGGCCAGCGCACAAGTTGGCGTTCCCAGTGTCGCGCGCAAGCTCAGTGATAAGGCCGGATCATGACAAAAGCAACCAAGACAGCGCTGCGCGCCGCATCATCAAGGTAGGGAATGGACTTTCTTAAATACTTGTGGTGTGAGACGTATGTGCCGCACGTTCTTGGGGCCGGGTTGTTTTGTGCATTGGGTAGCTGGTTTGTAATTTTTTATTGCTTCTCATGACTGATAGCCGGATAGAGCCCATTCTCGACTTGATGCGGGACGGGGAAAGCCTGCGTAAGTCTTGCGCCGTGTTTGAGCTGGCTCCGAGCGTCTTTCTGCGCTGGGTTGATGCTGACAAGGACTTACAAGAACAATACACGCATGCGCGCGCGCGTATGTTAGACGCTCAGGCCGAGGCGCTGGAGGACATTGGCGACCTGGCTGCGAGCGCTGTAACGGCTGTGGAAGTGGCTGGATTGCGGCTGAAGTCTGATAACCGTAAATGGCTGCTGTCCAAGCTAGCCCCAAAAAAGTACGGCGAAAAGCTCGACTTAAACCATAGCGGCAGCATCAAGACGATGACAGACATGACGGACGGTGACCTTGCAGCTATCGCGGCAAGCGGCGGCTAGTGAGCTGATAGCGCGTCGGGCTGCACGTCTGGGGCTGCTTGAGTTCACCAAGTTTACCAACCCGGCCTATGAGGCCGCGCCGCATCACCGGCTGATTGTGGACAAGCTGGAAGCCGTAGAACGGGGTGAGATCAAGCGCCTGATGATCTGTATGCCACCACGGCACGGTAAATCAGAGCTTGCGTCTAGGCGCTTCCCGGCGTTTTACGTGGGCCGGAACGCAGATAAGCAGATTATCGCAGCCAGCTATAACAGCGACCTGGCTAACGATTTTGGCCGCGAAGTAAGAAACATTGTCGATAGCCCTGAGTTCGGCGTGTTGTTTGATGTGCAGCTAGCACCGGACAGCAAGGCCGCTAACCGCTGGCACACCAACGAGGGCGGCATGTACGTCGCTGCTGGTGTGGGCACGGCGATTACCGGGCGCGGCGCTGATGTCTTGCTGATAGACGACCCCTTCAAAGACCGCGAGGAAGCCGACAGCGAGCTTCGCAGGCAGCGAGTGTGGGACTGGTACACCAGCACCGCCTACACGCGTTTAATGCCCGATGGGGCGATTGTGGTGATCAATACCCGCTGGCATGACGACGACCTGTCCGGTCGGCTACTGCTAGAGGCTGAAAGCGGCGGCGATAAGTGGGACGTGCTGAGCCTGCCCGCAATCAAGGACGACAAGGCTTTATGGCCGGAGTGGTATCCGATAGAGCGATTGGAGCAGATCAGGTCAGTCTTACCGGCCCGTGATTGGAATGCCTTGTACCAGCAGAACCCGATTCCTGATGACGGCGATTACTTCAAAGCCGCATGGTTTGGAGAGTATGAGGAACTACCCGACAACCTGCGCATGTACGGCGCGTCTGACTACGCCGTGACCGATGGGGACGGCGATTACACCGAGCACGGGATTGCAGGCGTTGACGCAAGCAACAACCTTTACATCGCCGACTGGTGGCGCGGGCAGACGACCGCTGATGTGTGGATTGAGAAGAAGTGCGACATGATTTTGAAACATGGGCCGCATTGCTGGTTTGGTGAGGCCGGACCGATACGCAGGGCTATCGAGCCGTTCCTGATGCGCAGGATGCAACAGCGGGAAGCCTATTGCCGGATTGAATGGCTGGCCTCGATTGCCGACAAGCCGACCAGGGCTAGGCCGATTCAGGCGATGGCTTCAATGGGCAAGGTATTCCTGCCAAAAAACGCACCGTGGAAGGCTGAGCTACTGGCTCAGATGCTGCGCTTTCCGGCAGCAAAGTTTGATGATGGCGTTGACGTTATGAGCCTTTTCGGGCGTGGCCTTGAATACATACGCGGGCCGAAAAAGACAGCGGCAAAAAAAGCAGCAACAAATAGCCAAACTGGCCGTCATGGCTGGATGGGCTGACCACACACAAAACAATGGCAAAAACACCAAAACCAAACAGCGACGAATTGTTAGTGCAGGAATGCCACGAAGAATTCAAATTGTGCGAGGACCGCGAGTCGATGACGCGCCCGCTATGGAAGGATGATTTGCGCTTTGCCAACGGTGACCCAGAAAACGGCTATCAGTGGGACGAGAAGATGTCTCGCCAGCGGGAGAAGGACGCCCGCCCATGCCTGACCATCAACAAGGTCAAACAGCACAACCGCCAGATCACGAATGACGCACGGCAGAATAAGCCAAGCGTGCGCGTTTATCCGGTTGACGATGGCGCAGACAAAAAGACGGCCGAAGTGTTTAACGGCATCATCCGGCACATTGAGGCCAACAGCAACGCAGACACGGCCTACGATATAGCCGGGGAGTTTGCTGTAGACGCTGGCTTGGGTTATTGGCGCGTGACCACGGATTACGCGGCAGATGACACGTTCGACCAGGAAATTTACATCAAGTCGGTCGCAAACCCGTTGAACGTGTACCTTGGTCGGCACGTAGAGCCCGATGGCTCAGATGCAAAGTGCGGTTTTGTCTTTGAGGACATGCCAAAGAAAGACTTTGAGGCGAAATACCCCGACTGTGAGCCGGTGAGTTGGCCGCTGTCAAAATCCGACGGGTCTCAATGGTTGAATGAGGACACCATTCGCGTGGCTGAATACTTCAAAATTGTGGAGGAAGCCGATACGCTATACGCCAACCCTGACGGGCAGACAATCAAGGCGTCCTCTATCGAAGATAAGGCCATGCTAGACGCGCTAAAAGCGGCGGCGAAGGACGAAAGCTCAGGCGTCAAGTCGCGTAAGGTGATGGTCCGCAAGTGCAAGTGGTATTTGATTGCGGGCGACAAAATAATTGACCGGCGCGACTGGCTGGGCAAGTACATCCCAATCGTGCGCGTAGTTGGTGAGGAAGTGGAGATTGATGGCAAGGTTGACCGCAAGGGCCACACCCGCGCCATGAAAGACGCGCAGCGCATGTACAACTATTGGGCAACGGCTGGCGTTGAATACGGCGCGCTACAGGGAAAGCAGCCATACCTTGCGGCGAAGGAGGCTATTGAGGGGCACGAATCGAAGTGGGACAACCTGAACACCAGCCACGATCCATACCTGCCTTACAACGCTACAGATTCTGCCGGTAATCCGATCCCGTCGCCGCAGCGGCAGCAACCGCCCGTCACGGCACCGATGTACATGGAGGGTATGCGCGTAGCCAGCGAAGAAATGAAGATGGCAAGCGGGCAGTATGACGCATCACTAGGCGCGAAGTCGAACGAAACATCGGGCCGCGCAATCATGGCCCGTCAGCGCGAGGGCGATAACGCGACATTCCACTTTATTGATAACGTCGCAAGGGCGATCCGTTTTACCGGCAAGATTTTGGTTGACCTGATTCCGAAGGTTTACGACACGGCGCGGGTTGTGCGGATTTTGGGCGAGGACGGCAAAGAGGACAAGGTGAGCATTGACCCTGGACGCCAAAAGGCGGTGCAGAGCGATAAAGACCCGGTAACCGGTGCAATCAAAGAAATTTACAACCCTGGCGTGGGGCGATATGACGTAACCGTCGCCGTTGGCCCAAGCTATGGCACCAAGCGGCAAGAAGCGTTTGAAGCGCTGACTGAGATGTCGAGCCGCAATCCGCAACTGTTGCAGGTTGCTGGCGATCTGATTATGAAGGCCGCTGATTTTCCGATGGCCGAACAAATTGCAGAGCGCCTGCAAAAAACCTTGGCCCCAGAGTTGCAAGACAAGAAAGACGGGGCAGAGGAAGTGCCAGCCCAAGCGCAGGCGGAAATTGCGCAGCTCAAGCAATCGGTCCAGCAACTGGACGAGGCGCTACAAAACGCGGCGGGCGAAGTGGAAAAGTTAGAGGCTGAAACCGCCGACAAGTCGGGCGACACGGAAATTAAACGTATCGACGCAAATACAAAGGCTTACGACGCAATCACGAAACGCCTGCAAGTGCTTGGACCGCTATTAAGCGCCGCAGAACTTCAGGCATTGGCCGCTGAAACGCAGCGCGAGGCGATGGTGCAACCCGACCCCGGCCAGCCGCCACCTGAATCAATGGGCATCCCCGAGCAGCTAGAGCCGCCCGACATGATGCAAGAACAAACCGAACCCGCCCAGCCAGCGGGTTTTTTTACGCCTGAACAGTAAGGCCAGCCAACACCACGAAAGCCGCTTGTTAACGCAGGCGGCTTTTTTCATGTCCGTACTTGTCCGGTCTGACAAGGCATTACTTGGATTAATCCATGAACGAAGAAGCGGAAACAGCGACACCGGCTGAGCAGGGAACCCCTGCGGAACAGGCGCAACAGGTCGAAGCAACCAGCACGGAAGCGACCACCGAGCGAACGCAGGAAAGCACCCCCGAAACGCCAGAGGACAAGGCTAAGAAAGAGCCTTGGTTTCAAAAGCGCATCGGCGAGCTAACCCGTGAAAAGTACGAGGCAAAACGACAAGCTGAAACCAACGCAGAGGAAGCGCGCCAATACCGCGAAGCCTTTGCACGGACGCAGCAGGGCGAGCAAACGACGCAGCAGCCAGCGGGGCAGGTGAATTTTTCACTTGTTCAGCAGGAGGCTGCGCGAATGGTCGCACAGGGACGGTTTGACGAGGCATGCAACAAGGTGCACGCGACAGGCATATCAGAGTTCCCGGACTTTGACGCAGCGCTGTCGAATCTTCAAATGGTCGGGGTCAATCGGGACTTTCTCGAATTGGTTTCAACCGGCGATGCGGGCGCAAAGCTCATTCACCACCTTGGATCAGACCTTGACGAAGCCGCCCGGATTCTGTCGATGCCCCCCGTACAAATGGCCCGCGAACTGACCCGGCTCGAAATAAAGCTAGGACAGACAACGGCCAAGCCCGTCTCCAAAGCCCCCGCGCCAATCACGCCCGTCAACGGTGTGTCAGGCGGCTCGAAGTCACCGTCAGAGATGACAGATGCCGAGTTTGCCAAGTGGCGCAAATCGCAAATCGCTCAACGTTCTTAAGGAAAAATCATGGCAAATAGTCTCGTTACCATCGACATGGTGACCCGCGAAGCCCTGCGCATCGCTCACGAAAAGTGCCAATTTATTGGTACAACCGACCGTCAATATGACGACTCCTACGCCAAAACCGGCGCAGCGATTGGTGCCAGCCTGCGCGTGCGCAAGCCTAACCAGTACACGCGTACAACCGGCTCCCGCGTAATGGATGTTCAGGACCAGACTGAACAAACCGGCACCATCACTGTGGCAACGCAGGATCACGTTGATATGCGTTTCAACTCTGCGGAGTTGGCCCTGTCTATTGACGAGATCAGCAAGCGCTACATTGAACCCGCTGTTTCTGTGCTGGTCTCCGGCATTGAGGCTGATTATCTGGCCTTCGCCACCAAGGCAACCGCAAACACCGCAGGCACCGCAGGCACTGCGATCACTACCCTGGTAGTCCCTGGCGCCGCACGCGCCAAACTGAATCAGAACTTGGCCCCAAAGGATGGCAACCGCTTTATCCAGATGGACTCGGTGACGATGGGCGGATTGGTTAACGGTGCCGCCGCGTACTTCAACCCCGGCGCGGACCTGTCCAAGCAATACCGCGAGGGCATCATTGCCCGCACGGCGATGGCCGATTACTACGAGAACGAGCGCATGTGGACGCTGCCTAACTCGGGTGATGTGGCTGGCGAAGTCAACAACGGCACCCTAACCAGCGGCATTACATCGCTGACCGTGGACGGCCTGACTGTTGCGCCAGTCGCTGGCATGGTGTTCACCATCGAGGGCACCTTTGACGTGCACCCCGAAACGAAGGTTGCATATGCAAGCCTTAAGCAGTTTGTGTGCTCTGCTGGTTGCACGACCACTAACCTGGTGTTTACGCCAGCGGTGATCTATGACACCACCAGCGCCCTGCAAAACTGTTCCGGCGCGCCGACCGACAACGATGACATCACCTTCGTCGGCGCGGCCAGTACAAACTATGTGCAATCCTTGATGTACCACAAGGAGGCATTCCAGTTTGTTACGGCTGACTTGCCGCTGATGGCCCGCTCCGAGAAGTGCGTACGCCGTATGCAGGATGGCTTGTCCCTGCGCGTCTGGCAAGACTCGGACATCCGCAACGACGAGCTGCTGATGCGTATTGACATCCTGTACGGCATGGCCGCACTGCGCCCCGAATGGGCCTGCCGAATGATCGGCGCGGCAAACGCCTAAGCAAACGGGCGGCCTAACCCGCCGCCCAATCAACACTTAAAGGAAAAATCATGGCTACTATTTCGGCAAACTTTGAGCGGGTCAGCTACGGCGCACCCGATGGCTCAATTCAAACTGGCGAACACCGTCAGGTTATCGACGGCGTGGGCGCAACCCGCACTCTGCTGCCCGAGGAATCGGGCGCTCTGTGTCTGTTCGACGCCGCCGCTGGCGTGGTTTACACGCTGCCCGCTGCTGTTCCTGGGCGTCAGTTCGAGTTCAGCACAACCACGGCGATTACATCGAATGCGGCGAAGGTCATCACCAACGCTGCAACGGTGTTTATTGTTGGTTCAGTGATGGGCGGCTCGTTGACCGTCGCTGACTCCAGTGATGTGTTTCAGGCCAACGGAACCACACACGTAGCCATTTCATCGAATGGCACGACCACGGGCGGACTGATTGGCGGCAGCTACAAGCTGACCTGTATCAGTTCTACCAAGTGGCTGATTGAGGGCGATTTTGTAGGCTCTGGCACCCTGGCCGATCCATTCGCAACGTCCTAAGTGGTAAAGGGTGGGCTCAAAAGGCCCGCCCTTACCCTTTATCCAAAAAGGATTCCCAATGGTTTACATGAAGCACTCTGAGCACGGCAATGTGCACGTCGAAGATGCAGAGGTCAGCGCCCGTGTGGCTGATGGCTGGGTGGTATGGCCGCGCAGCAAGGAAGCCAAGGCTCCAAAAGTTACTGCGATTGTTATGCCGGTCAACGCATTGCAAGCCAAGCGCGCCTACATCCGCAAGGCGTAAGGTATGAGCACAGTAGCGGAAGTCTTGGGCTGGGCGCTAAGAGATGCGAGCGTTACGGGCGAAGGTGAAACCGCGTCTGCCGCAACAACATCCGACGCTTTTGAAACACTCAAACAATTGATGGCGCTGTGGCAAGTAGAAAACGTCTTTGTGTACGCGCAGAGCGAATCCAGTTTCGTACCAACTGGCGCGGTCAGCTATACAGTCGGAACGCTTGGCACGGTTGCCATAAGTAGGCCCGCCAAAATACTTTCAGCATTCTGGCGGCTTAACGCGCTGGATTATCCAATCGAGATTTTGCAGACGTTTGAGGAATACCAGGGCATTGTGCAGAAAACGCAGGCTGGCGAGCCTGATTTGCTTTATTACAACCCAAGTTTTTCTCTTGGCAGGCTTTACCTGCACCCGCAGCCGTCAACCGGCACCGTGCACTTGATTACGGAAACAAAGTTTGCAGACCTGGCAAGCACGGCTACAGATATGAGCCTGCCGCCAGAGTACACGATTGCGATACGCACAAATCTGGCTGTTTTGCTTTGCGGCATGTTTGGCACCCCGCTGCGCGCTGAAATTGAAGCGATGGCGCGTGCAAGCTGGAAGATCGTCAAGCGCAACAACCTGCGCATCCAACCGCTTGGAATGCCCCTTGCGCTGCCTGGATACCGGCGCGGCAACATCATCGCTGGCTACTGATGCTAGCCACATACGGCCCCGGTCTTTGCGAGTTGATTGCGGGGCCGGTGCAGAGGCGTGCGCGCCATCGCGTACAGGTTGAAACGATACAGGCCGCGCTTGATATGGTGCCGCAGATTGATTGCCCCGTGCGCCATTACTTTGCGCCCGGGCTGTATGCGCGTGAGTTCACTATCCCGGTCGGCGATGTGCCGACTACCGTAGTCGGCGCTGTGCACAAAACTGAAAACCTAGCCGTGCTGTCCAAGGGCCGAATGATTCTGGCAACCATCAACGGGCCGCTAGAGATTGAAGCGCCTTACACCCTGACCGTGCGCCCTGGGGACAAAAACGCAGTACACGCGCTGCAGGAATGCGTCTGGACAAACTTCTTCCCGAATCCTGACAACGAAACCGACCCGGACGTGCTTATCGAGCGCCTAACCGAATCGCTGGCCTCCGACCTGATCGGCGGGCACACCAATAAACAACTTGCCGCGAACAAAGCGGCGGAACTGGAGCGCTGATATGTCTGCTGGACTTTCTGCTGGTGCTATTAGCCTGCTTGGCGCGGGTGCGTCTGTTTTCGGCGGCTTGATGGGCGCTGATTCCGCAGGCGACGCCCTGCGATCGCAAGAAGCCGGGGCGGCACGCGCTGACGCCACGCAGCGGTATCAGTACGACACCACGCGCGCCGACAATGCCCCGTTTCGCCAGACCGGCGTAGCAGCCAATAACCGGCTGGCGCAATTGATGGGATTGGGTGGTGGTGGTGGTGCGATGACCCGCGAACAGATCCGCGCGCAGCTTTCCGGGCAGTTCGCTGGCGGCGGTGGTGCATCAACTGGGAGCGCACCGTTGCCAGCATCTATCGCTGGCCGCCCCGGTGTTACTCAGGCGGGGTATGACTACTTTCGTCAAGCCAACCCACAAGACGCGGACAATATCGCGGCCTACCTTGGCAGCGGTGGACAAACCGAGGGGCCGGACGGGGGAGGCGGGCAAACCGTGCCAATACAAGCCCCTGAGTGGTTTACCGCGCGGCGGTCTGGACAAGGCGGCGAAGCGGACTTAAACGCAGCCGTAGAGGCCCAATTCGCACAGCAGCAGCAAACACAGCAGCAAGCGCAAAGCGACCCGTCCGACGGCCCCATGATGCGCAATTTCAGCGCGCAAGACTTGCGTGATGACTCGGTGCTAAACGCATCAGAGGGCTACATGCAACCGATGCGCGATTTCAGCGCGCAAGACTTGCGTGATGACTCGGTGCTAAACGCATCAGAGGGCTACATGCAACCGATGCGCGATTTCAGCGCGCAAGACTTGCGTGATGACTCGGTGCTAAACGCATCAGAGGGCTA
>Ga0209702_10005396_pt1 | contig 17425 bp, 16 predicted proteins | sample FRY01_FD_187210 | JGI IMG/M metagenome (GOLD analysis project Ga0209702, IMG submission 187210) | Freshwater microbial communities from Lake Fryxell liftoff mats and glacier meltwater in Antarctica - FRY-01 (SPAdes) (version 2) | ecosystem: Environmental > Aquatic > Freshwater > Ice > Glacier...
GAATTAAGCGTGTTAATAGCCTCAACAACAAGATTAATGTCCCCAGCAGGGGCACCATCACCCGGAGTCTTATTAGGTGTTGGAAGCGTCAAATCAGCCACAATCGCTCCTAGTTGTAATCCGTGTCATACTCTTCAGAATACACGTTACCAGTATAAACATTCCGCCACGTGTAACCAGCATCAGTCAAAGACGTATATTCAAAAGAACCAACATCAGTCCGGTAATCAGTACCACCAAGAATAAACACTTGAACATCATCAGCCTGAATATCGTCATTCTCAAACGTCGCCCGCTCAGCAACAGTCCCATCCGTGTACACAATCACACTATTTTGGGCAGGAGGAGACAAAAAAAACGACCACAAAGGAGAAATACCCGGACCCTGAATAGTTCTAGGACCATAAGTACCTCTACCAAGTAGTTGAACTTGAATCATTTGTAATCATACCCACCCGGTTTAGTATCAGTGGGCTTAACAACCACCGACTTACCACCCGGTTTAGCAAGAATCATAGGGGCAGCGACCTTTTTATCGTTTGGAATCCCACAACCACACTTCATACACATAACTATTTACCTTTCATCCTTTTAACAGCAGCATTATCCACAAGATTAGGATACGGCCTACCAGCCTTCTTAGCCCTCGCTTTAGCAGCAGACTTCTGTTTCGCTGTCAAAGGAGTAGACTTCTTTCTAGGATTTTTTGTCTCCCAAAAAGGTTTCTTCGCTGGCATTACTTACTCCTATTACTCCATGAAGGAGTCTTACCCTTAACTACCCTAGTTCCGCGCTTAGCAGTTCTAAGTTCCCAATTACCATTTTCCATAATCTCGCTATTAAAAGCACGACTACGATTTATAGTTTTTTTAAGTGGGTTAGGAGACTTACTTCTTATCGCTGGCTTCGTTTTGGGCCTACCAGAACTACCCTCACCGCGCATAGACGGTGTTGCTGTTCGACTTGGTCGCTTAGACCGTGTTGGTGGTAAATCCTTTTTTTTCTTAGCAGCCTTAGCAGCAGCCTTACCTTTATTAGTGTAAGCAAACTTTTTTCCATTAACCATAGGCATTAGCAATCCCACTCTCTCAACGATTTATTGATACGACTATATGGAGCAACATTATCTATTATTCAATCGGATACCACTTACCATCACCAGACTTTCTCACACGCCTCCACTTACCCAAGAAAAACATTTCGTGATACAAGGTCCCACTCGAATCATACGAAGCACGGGGTTTCTTACTATCCTGACCAGTAGGAGTAATAAGAGGTTTCGCTTTCCCATTAATATTCTTCGGACTACTCAAAGCACTAGGCCGTAAAGTCCCATAGCGAGACTTAGCAGCCGCTTTCTGAGAAGGAGTCATATTACTAAGTTGCTTAGCAATTTTCTGGGAAGGAGTCTTATTTTTAGGATCAGGCGGCGGCGTGGGATTACTTCTACTAGAAGAACCTTTAGAAACAGCAGGTTTCTTAACATTCGTTACCCGCTTACCACCCTTATACACGGCGCGATCACCATTCAACATAATCACCGTGCCAGTCAAACGCTTACCACCAGCACCAAGCGTATAACCCTTATTGACACCCTCAGTAGCGCGAGAAGTAACACTCACCGACTGCTCACGTTTACCCGCTGCCTTAACAGAACCAGAACGCTTCAACTGTTTCTGTGTAAGGTTCCGTGCCTTAGTCGCATACATACCGCTAGCCAATTTTTTCTTAGCAGGATTACGTTTCGGAGAACCCATAACCATGAGGCTTCCTTTCTAAGATATGGGAAAACCCTCCCCCCAAACAAATCTGGGGGGAGAGTAATCGTTTAAGCCAGCGTAGACTGCGTTCTAATGTGCAGAAGAGCCTCAGTACGGAACACTGAATAGCCAACAAGGTGATACCAGCCGACCGAAGCGAACCGTTTCAACTTGTCAACAACAGGGGCAATAACGGTACTTGGGTTAGCACCGAAACCGGGAGCCGTTGAATACGCCTTAGCGAGAGCCTCAGCACCCATCAAATACCCTTGACCCTGATTAGTCAGGTGGTTATTGATAACGATACGGACACCTTCATACGTTCCAACTTCACCCATGAACACGCTGTTACCGGCAGTACCTTGACCACCTGAATAACCAACCATCCAACGCCAACCAGTATCAGTAGTGTCAGACATGATCTGTTGAGCCTGAAAAGGGCTAACAACAGCAACATAGTTACCCCCGCGAAGAGGACGCACATTTGCTTGACGCAAAAGAGCAACACCCTCACGAAGCATGTCCCCATTAAGAGGATTATCAACAGTACCCACAAAACCGATGTCGCTAGTTGAACCGTCATCGTAAGTGACCGAAGTTGCATCAAGAGCGACACGGGCCAACGTATCAACAGACAAGCCAGCGTTATAGCCAACCCGCTCTGCAATAAGAGGGTCCATAGCGATCATGGAAGTACCGCGAAGAAGAGCGGTGTTAGTGACAGCCGTACCAAATTCCCGCATATTAACAGTAAGTGCTTTGCTGGAAAGAGTCACAGAGTCAATGTCAATGTTTTCTAACAATGGGGTGATCTGCTCCGCAATATCATCCACGAAAGAGAACCGAATTGAACCACCACGGTGGGTCGTGTTAGAAGCACGGACAGTAGCGAACTGATCAAAAATCAGTTCTGGTCGAAGCGCCGGGTAAACCGCAAGGTCATACGCTTTAGTAACAAACTGGCTACCAAGAGTAATATCTACAATCGGAGCCGGGGCGTTAATAGAGAGAGGACCCGCAGCGGTGACAATCTCACCGGGCGAATACATAGGGCTAGTGGCCGGACCATTCTGGTTCGCGCCGGGTGTACCTGTACCTGCTGGCATTTTATTATCCTTTACTGGTCGATGTGTGTTGGAATACCGAACTGACGAGCAACGTCTAACATTGCTTCAATGCCGCCTTCTTCCATCGCTGCTTCAAGTTGAGCAAGAGCAGCATCCTCACTAAGTCCCTCATACGAAACTCCTGAAGATGCAGACATGACACGTTGTTGAGCAGCAGCAGCCGCTGAAACACTCGCATCCTGACCTTGCGGTTGAGAAGCAAGAAACCCTGAATCCAACGCTGATTGTCGAATAGCCTCCGCTGTCATTTCACCGTCATAACCCTTAACAAAATACTTCATCTTCGGGTCATCCAAAGGCAAACCAGCCTTAGCAAACGCCAACTCGCGTCGCATTTCTTCAAGTTCCTGTTCAAGTTTCTTTTTACCACTCGCAGCCCGACGAAGACTTTTAATGTCCCCACCGTCACCAACGGGTGTTTCAAGATCCTCTGATTCGAAGTCGTCATCTGTGTAATTGTCGTTCATTGCTCTTCCCTTCCTTAAACTCACACGAATGGGAGATCCGTGCGGAGGTATGTTTGCACCAAATTAGTGCATGTAAATGTTTAGCCGAAATACTCAGTAAAGACAGGCCAGCGTCTCACCGGGAAAAACCTTTTCAATAGCACACCTACTTTTCAGCAGGGCCAACGAAAGGTACTACACGTAGTATACGCACACGAAAGTTAAATACACAACAGATTCATTAACGTGTCGCTGAAGAACCTAAACCGCTAACACCACCGGCACCAGAAGTAAACGCGCCACCACCCTCAAAACGACCAGTTCGGCTCTTCTGCGCCCTCTCAATAGCCTTCAAACCCTCTTGATTCTGCGCCACATTACCCGAAACAAGTTCATCCTGAGTAGCCGTATCACCACGACCCTGCATCAAACCACGCTGATTAGCAGCGACCCCGAACCCGCTACGTGCTTGTTCTTCCGTTACGCCTAGTTCGGTGAACTGTTCCGCTGTTGATGCAGCGATCTGGAATTGGTTTCTCTGCGCCTCAGCACCTATCTGTGAAGCAGCGTATTGTTTGTTTAATAAAGGTAAGGCTTTGTCAGGATCAAGGAAATAAGCAGTTAAACCCCCACCACTAATCCCATAAAAACGATTAAACGTATCCCTCATCTCAGGAGTAGTTTGGAAAGCACCAGCAGCAGCCAAAGTCACACGCTGCTCCAACTCTTTAGCAGAAACCTCATTAGACAACAAATTAGTCACCGTATCCCTACCAAGCATTCCGGCTGGTAAACCATAAGACCGCTCTAACTGTGCAGCATTACGCTCAAAATCAATATACTCCGCTTCAGTAATAGCACGGTTTTTCGTCATCATCGCTGCCATAGCAGGAAAACGATCCTTATATTCCGGTGTATCCCTAATCATGGCAAGAACAGCGTCACCATCTAAACCGGAAGTAACAAATCCTTGAATCTTACCCATGAGAGAAGTTAAACCAAAAGTATCCATGATACCGCGAAGACTTGTGACTACGTTGTTGACACGGTTTCTTTCAGCAGCGGCATCTATACCTTGCTGATTTCTTTGCTGCTCACGCATACGCATGGTTTCAGGGTCAGTATCGTAGTTGTAAACATCGGGGGGCGGGGTTACGGGACCTTTCTCTGGCTCAACAGTGGGGGCTTGTTGTTCGGCAGCAGCGCGAGGAGTTGTGTAACCGGGATTATTTGCAATTATTTGCCAGTCAGCCCTAGTAAAACCAGAAGTGTCACCAGAGTTAGCCATATCAACTATTTCATTAATATATCCTTGACCTGTATCTCCCCTAGCCATTTTAACCCACCAATCCGAACATTTGCATTACCTTAGTAGTTGTGGAAGCCATAGTGTTCTGAGCCTTATTCGTATTGATCCAGCGGGGATCTTTTCTTAACTCTTGCTGAAACTGCCACAAACTTTGAGGAGCAGAATCACCTTTATCATTAACATTAGTCAAGGCTTTATAAATATAGTTGTCATTCAACGAAATACTTTGGGCATCAATTTCCAACTCGTTAGCCATACTATAAATATATCCAGAAGCAAGATCACGAACATTCTGCCCCCCTCTAATCTTGTCAGCATACGGAGGCCACAACCCGGCAGCCTGCTCACGAATATTCATAAGAGCATCGTCCTCTTCCGTTAAACCAAGCATAATACTCTGAGCCTCATCGTTATAAAACTGGTCACTCATCTGTAAACCATTCGCAGTAGCAATATTACGCAAACTATTAGCGTAACTACGCAAATCCCCTGAAGGCTTACCTTTCGTTGACGTTTTCATAAACTCGTTAAGCGCATCATCAATCTTGTAAGAACGACCCGGCTCACCCCAACCATCCGTAACATACGTCTCAGCAGAAAGCGCCAACTGTTCATCCGTCACAGTAATACCCTTGGCCTTCGCTGAATCCCGCAAACTACGAGTAGCGTCCTCAATAGCGTCAGCGTAATCAGCAGGAGAAGTAGTTTTTAACGCAAAAGCGGCACGTGCATACTGGTTGTTATCCTTCCACCACGAAGAATCCATAATGTCATTCTGAAAATTGCTAATCCCCTGCTGACCCGACTCAGGATCAAACGAACCTTTTCTCACGTGATCCTCAAAAATACCCTTCAAAGCAGGATGAGCCTCAATAATGTTTGAAACCCACCGCATGTCTGAACTCAACCGGCCAAAATCAACCTGATCCCTATCCGGCACACCGTCATAATTAACGTCCGTGTAACCGCCAGTCTTTGACTGCTGTTTCGCTTGACGTTGAGCAGGAGTCAACCTTTTATTAGGACGGCCAGTTAAATCCTTAATAGGCTTATCTTTAGCATTTACGTTTTCAACCATGACCCCTACTTCAACATTCCTAGAAACGCCTGAACACCAGTAGTCGAAAGTTGCGTCTCAGCGAAATCCTCATCACTTTTAGCGAACTCAGTAGCAAACTGGTTACGATCCACACCACCACCAGTCTTTCCTTTAGTAGTAATCGTTTGATTAGTTCCACCAGAATTCCTAACAACCCGCTCGCTAGTATTCGGTGACGCATCCTCAGCCATAGTTAAAGCCCCAACAAACGACTTGTACTCCTTAGGAGACGGCATACGCCCAAGATACTTACCAAGCGCACTATCAAGAACCCCACGGGCAGTAGAAGGATTAGTAAGATTAACAATCTCATCCTTGTAAACCGCTGTACTAGGACCACCACCAGCACCGCCAGAACCCGGACTTCCCATATTTCGTGAACGTTCAGCAATCATGTCAGCGATCTTAAAAGGGCTAGTAGGAGTACCAGAGTCAGAAGAGTAACTACCAGCGTAACCAACCATCCGTTCCCACGCTTGTTTTGATTGTTCAAACGTCTTAGGGCGACTACCAGTCCCGTCCTCAACGAGATCATTAAAGTCATCCATTTGTTTTTTATCCCAATCCCAAATGGCGGCGTTTGCTTGAGACACCGTAAACAAAGCACCCTCATCCGGCCTTCTTGCGTAAGGAGTTCCACGAAAAAACCCCCCACCATCCGGTCCAAAATAAATCATCCCATCAGACGCACTAACCCCACCCATCATGCCCGTCTGACCAAAACTTGCTTGCAGTTGCTGAACCTCAAGGGAGTTCTGCCCCTGCTGTGTACCCGGAGGTCTAGGATTCATTACTCAACTCCCCGCATCTCATTAGTAGCCAACTGCTGTAAATAAAGATTACCCGGTGCCTGAGGATTATCATCCCCACTCAAGTATAGGCTATCAATCTCAGCCCAACGCTCATCCGCGTTACGCCACGATAAACGTTTAGCGTCCCAACCCATTTTCCACATGGCGTTAGACGGATGGTCAATACCATGCCCTGACTGTTCCAAAACCTTCAACAGAAGCCTTCTATCAGAAACGTACTCCTGCATGATCGAAAAAAGTTTCTCTTTCCCGCTGCCCACAAGAAGATTTCTGAACGTATCATCTTGAACAGCACCCTCAATAACACGAACCGCTGACAACGTTTTTGATCCACCCTGATCTTGGAAGTCCACAATCCAACCAGCAACATCAGGATTAGCAAACAAGTTATCTTTTAACCTTTCCAAAGCCGCTTTATAAGGTGCGGCAGCCTTAAGTTCATACGAAGTTAAGCCAGCGGAATACATTAAAGCATCTATTTTGTCTCTACCTTTACGGTAAATCGTCCAACCAAGAATTCTTTCTTTCTCAGTTTGCGCCATTTCAGGTGATGCTGTTTCAGCCCACTGCCTATTCGTACCCGGAATTATTTGGCTTTTACCCCAGTTGTAAGCGGATGCTTCATACTCATCCGGTCCACGCCGATTGTTCACTAAAATACCTAAGACACTCAAATTAGTCATACCGACGCTTTGGCTCAAAGAACTAATCAAAGGAGTCAAAGTATTTACGTCAGAAACAGTTTTAGGGCTAGGGGCAGAACCACCAACATTCACCGTAATATTAGTAAGAGAAGCAGCCAAACCCCAATCCCCAACCATACGATCCATTTCCATGTTCGCTGTCAACGGATCAGCAGCCTGTAAACCACGATACATTTCTTGCAAACCATCAATAGGTGTCTTAACCATAGGGCGCGAAATAATAGGATACGGGGTCAAAGGAGTTGGCAACCCAATGTTACCAAGAGCATAAAACAAAAAACTATTAGTTGTGCGCTTGTTTATTTCATCTTCCGTTGGTGGATCATCACGCTCCCCACTGAAATAACGCATTTCTTGAGTATTAAAGTGCATGTTGTATTGTGTCCCATACTGCTGCGACAAAGCACCCTTAACACCAAAACGATCTAAAACACCAGAGTTAATAATTCTTTGAGAATACGCCGGGAATAACTTATCCCACGACATGGCACGGGCAGACAAACCAGATTCTTCACCAAAAATGTAGTCCTTAAACAACTGGTAATACTCGTCAGCATTCTCATCACCCAGTAACGCTCTAACGACTGCTGGTGTTTCAATAGGAAAAACGTTAGCCTTCATCAATTCACTCGCACCAACTTGAACAAATGGGGTAGGGCGAGGAATCATACCAAACCCAGTCTCAGGAATAAACATGTTGACAGCGTTCTTCGGGATTTTAATCATATCCTCCGAATCAACAACACCACCAAGGAAAGGAATCTGTGGGTTATCGGCAAGGAACTTAGACACTCGCTTAAACGGCATTGGCATTTGAAGATTACCTTCCTCATCCTCAATACCAATACGTGACGGCATACGCCACATGTCAGCAATCATAGGAGCAAGCCACGGTTCCTTATTCAACAACTTACCTGCCACAGTGAGAGAGTTTTGTGAAGCACTAATAAACGGGTAGATCCATTCACCGTACTTACCAAGATTAGTACGACGATCAATCGTGTACATCCACTCCTTAGTGTCCTTCAGAGCAGCCCTATGAGACTGGACCTCAATACGACTCAACTCACCCGCTGGAATCTCAAACTCACCATGCTCCATAGACATACCCTCATCACGGTTACTGGCAGTCCTAGACCTCTTACCACGCTGAATAACACCCAACTGGTTAGTTCGATCTAAATATGTTTCCAACAAAATATTGCGTGAAGCCTTGTAACGCATGTTGTAGAAACCACCACGTGTAACGAAGTCCTCAGGGACACTACCTAAAGCCCTAAACGCTTTACTCACTATTTTAGCGTACATACCAAGAACGCTATCGGCACCCATTTGCACAATTTCTGAACCCTGAACAAACCCAAGAACACCAACACTGTCTTTACCCCGCGCTGCCCTCTGCGGTTCAGGAATAAGAAGAATAGCGTCCTTTACTTTCTGCGCTAAAGGAGTAGCAGATGCACGGTTTTTATCAAACCCAGTCTTATCAATGTCATCTAAACCTTTACCAGTCTTATCAAAAATTCTCTGCTCAAGAATAGACATGAACTCTGAACGGCCCATCATTTGTTGCTGAACCATTTGAGAAGTTTCGCTAATAAATACTGCTGCCTGATTAGGATCATTCACGTATGTCACTTCTTTACCACCCGCTGTACGACCAGTCTTAGCGAAAGGTCTAATACCTGTTCGAGCCGCTACAGCAACAGTCCCATCAGGGCTGACAGGTCCAAGGAAAGCACCATCAGCAATTTGGTTGATAGTTTTCATGTCACCAACACCCATAGCGCCACTCATCACAGTCAAATAACGGTTACCCTCCCCCGGACCCATCATTTCTGCTAAGACTTTAGTTTCATCCCACTGGTTTTGTACAAGTGAACGCACAATCCAAGAAGCAGACGCATCCTCAATAGTTCGAGCCAAACCATTCGCATACAAGTCAATAGTTGCCGGTGTATACGGGATAGACTGATTTGGTCGTAGAACAGTTTTGAAAAACAACGATGATTGGGCATCAGAAGCCAAAGACAAAATTTGTACGAAAGTGTTGTCAGAAGACATCAAGTTAGCGTTGATTTGTGACAAAGGACCAGCAAAACCGTCACTGTGATAGTTACCATCAGGACCCATAGACTTGCCACTACCAATACGGCGCTGACGGCCAGCCTGAGTACGGTACATGCTCATCCCTTGTACAGGGTCATACATTAAATCGCTTAACTGTTTTGTTACAGCAGAACTACCGCGTATAACTTCAGCCATGTTTTCTAACTCGTCAGGATCAAAACGTACCCCTGTACCCTCAAAAATATCGTCCATATTGTTTCGGTAAATTTCCAACATGTGAGCGAGACTAGCCTGCTGGTTTTCAAGGTCTTTAATATTTTTTGTTCGCCACGTACCAAACGCAGTATTTTTTATGGACGCATCATATTTATCAACATTGTTTTTAATAAAACTAAACGCCTCTTCTATATCTCTCGTATTCTCATTACGAATCGTAAGCCACTCGTCTCTCGTCACACGCTCAATAGTGGAATCAGCCCTCGTTATGTACATCATTGGTTCAGCGTCACCAATGTAAGTGTTCTCCATAGCACTATTGATGTAGTGACGTTCCATTATTAGTTGGTTGTGGGGTTGTAAATACTGGTTGAATTCCGAGTCTTGAATTGTTTTAGCCGCAACCTTGACGTTCCGGGTAGTAGTTTTTTTAACAACCTTATTTTGAATACCGAAAGCAGACGCTTGAATAGGCCACAACAGTGGGGCTAGACTTCCAGAGAAAGCCATTGCTCGAATCATTCCCTCAAACACGTTTCGCTGCGTGTACGACAAACGAAGTAGTGTTGCAGGTCGCCAAAAGTTGTTAAACATTTCGTAGCCACCCGCAGCAACATGCAACGGTACATCTAAAGCGCGTTTCATCGCTGCTCCACCATCTATTTTCATTTGCTTAATAATTATTTTTTCTAACTCGCCAAAGTTCAACATGTACGTTCCGTTAGCAAGTTGCGATTCTAAATAAGCAATATGTTGTATAGCGCCATCATCAGCATCAACAAAATATGCTTGAGACTTAATTGCTTCTAAATCTTTACCACGATTCACGTTAGCGTTATCAAGCAACTTCACCATGCTTGCTTTATCAACCCCATACGCGGAAGCGAGATCATAAGCAATGTCTGCCTCAATTTCTTTCAAAACCACCAGCGAATCAACATCTGGGTTTGTTAAACCTTCAAAGAAACGCCCAAATAGTTCGTCTCTCCTACCTGATCCACCAACCGTTACCGTTTCTTGCCTGTAAGTACGCATCATTACGCCATTTACTTCTTTAAGATCAAACTCTGGTTTACCGTCGGGACCAATTTTGTTTCGGGTCACAGTTAAACCATCTTTGGTCCTGTACAAGTCAATGTTCGCTGCTGCACCAAATTCACGCTCACTATTAACAGTTGATGTTCCATTCAAACCAATGTAACCAGCGGGGTTCTCCTCACCAATCCAACGCCACACGCGCATGTTACGTTGGAAAGCGTTTGTTCCCTCAAATTGGCTTTTAGTAAACCAACCGTCTTTTACCCGTATCGCTTTACCACTAGCATCAATAACAGTATGGGCGTGTGGAAACCATGATGTTCCTTCTTTACCGTATTGGTACGCCGCAGTGCTACGGCGTTCACGGGAAGCCATAACAGCGCGTGAGTAAGGATTAGAATTAGTGGGAAGGAACGTTAAAGATACTTTACCGGAATCCGCTATCGCTTCAATAAGTTCATCGTTATCCAATAACCCTTGACGACTCAACAAATCATCCATTATTTTTGCTGCAAACACAGGATCATGGAACTCGCTTCTCGCATCAAGCGGGTCAAACGTTCGAGCGCCCGAAGCAACATCCCGTAGTTCTGTGGCTTCCGCAATATTTTTGGTGTGTATGTCTACACGGTTTCGTGCCTCTTGCGTAAGAATATACACTTGCGTGTCGTCAGTTGCATTAGCGCCACGGGACAGTTTGCGTATTTGTTCTTCTTCAAAGCGAATACTTTGCTGCGCGTCTTGGATTTGTGCCTCAAAACTAGAAACAACTTGTCGTATTTTTGTTGGTTCGGTACGGGAAATTGTTTGGTAATGGTCACGGCGGTAACGAAATAACATGTCGGACAATCCCGGAGAAAGAACTTTCATGCGTTCAAGGGCACCCGCTGTACCTGACATTACTTCAATAGCAAGGGCTGATTCTGCTGGTGTGCGTGTTTTCATAAGAAGGCTCACCACGGCAGGAGTGTTACCTAAACGCCTAAAACTACGGTCTTGCACCAACTTTTCATAAGTCATTTTGCGAACACCGTTAGCATCTACCTCATGTAGTCTGTGTAGGAACGGTGCTAACACATTTTTGTAGTTCATGTCGTCAACACTTGTCGTTATTTGTGGTGGTAATAAAACATCCGATGGGACAGGAGCCTGATAGGTAGGATCATTCGCTATGCGACTAACAATAGAACCAGTAGTACCTTCACTAACGTTACGTTCACCGCTAGTAATTATTTGTTCCATAGAATCACGACCACTAGAACCCGGAGTTGCCAGTTCCATTTCATCTAATGCACCGTTAACTGCTCCTTTCATGTTTTGCCCTAACTTCACAGATCCCGGTCTACCCAACAAACCAAGGCGGGTAACCTTTAACGCAACACCAGCACCAATAAGAGGGTCAGCAAACATTAAACCGGCATCAGTAATCCCACTCATCCACTGTTCATAACCAGAACTAAACGCTGCATCCCTCTGCTCAGCATCCATAATGTTAAAACCATCTTTTTGCAAAGGGCTTGTGTCAGCAGCCAGAGCAGCAAGAATAAAAGGTGCTGTTGCAGGATTCATTAAAAGAACATCAGAGAGTCGTGCGTTTCCTTCACGGATTCTTTTCGCCTCAACCGCTACGGATGCTAGTGCTATTTGTCCGGGAGAAGGAGCAGAACCGGGAACCATTTCACCGTCAAGCACCTCATTAATAGTTTTACCGCCAGAAAGTTGATCGTAGGAAAGTGTTTCTACCCCACCGGGTGCAGCAGAAATAAGTCCACCGAAACCAATGCTCAGCAAGTCGAACGCACCCGTGTATGCGCGAATAAAACCGTCCCACGTTGATTCAACCGAACTCAAATTAACGTTGAAAAACGTGAGGTCTGCTTCATCCTGATAATTGAACAACCTACCTAGCATGGTTGCGCCTTTTTCAATAACAGATTGTTCGTTGTTCAACTGTGAACTGTTTTGTTCCATGTACTTTGTTGGGTTTTGCCTAAATTCGGTTACGTCAGCAGCCCTAGCAATAGCAGCACCCGAAGGAATAAGGGGATCTATGTAACGACCCGACGCTAACGGTTGCGACAAAGCAGGGCTAGAAACAGTTGTGAGGTAAGAAGATGGTTCAAAAGGGTCAAGACCGTACGTAGGGTTTGGGCGCGACTCTTTACCTTGAGACTTTTTTATTAAACTATCAAACGTTTTTTGGCGACCAGCCTCAATACTTTCTCTGCGTTTACGTTCCTTCTCACTCAACGCCATTAGTAGTTACCTCCCATGTCGTAACCTGTTAATGCGTTAACGAAAGAATCACGTGTTATGTCGTCGGGCCACGGAATAAGACTTAGATGAACTATTATTGGTGCGTTTTGAACACCGAAAGCATCCGTAAAAACAGCGAGGTTTTTAACAAACATGTCCATTTAAGATCCCTTAATGTAACGAAACAAAGCCCTGACACTATCCGGTGTATCTGGCTGATCTAAATACACACCTATGAGGGGAAGGAACCTGCGAAGGTTTTGTGTTTCTTCGAGTCGTTTATCTCGTTGAGGTCCAGCCCCCGGACCACTATTAAGACCACTGGTTATTGGTTCATCGGGAAACTCTGTCGGGTCTGTAAGGTTAGGGCTATCGTCCGGTGTTTGCATAGGTCTTTGCATTGGGGGTGCCTCAACACCTCCGGCTGCTGGTGACGCTGCTTGTTGATCATAGTTACTCGTTAAATCGGTGCGGTTCGAATAAGCCTTACCCGGTGTACCTTCACGCTTCCCACCTCTTGGCATCACGCAGCACCTCTCCGCAACGTTCCTAGTAACGAACTCAAGTTTTGTTGGCTAGGGTTCGCTGCCTGAATAGAGTCTGGTGCCCCTGCTCCCCCTTGTGGACCAGCCATCGAAGACACAGTAGCGTCAGCAGTTAAAGAATCGGGTGATGGTTCTTGTTGCTGTTGTTGTTGTTGTGCTTGTTGTTCTTTTAATGCGTCTTCAGTAACTTTGTTCATTGCTTGAGCAAGTTCAAGTCTGTCATTTTTTACGAGTTCCATAATTTTTGCTACAACAAGAGGCGGTATAGCCCCTGCTGCTGCTTGTTGCTGTAACCCTGACATGAGTGCTGCTTCAAGACCTTCACTAATGATTTGGTCGCGTTCAGTTTCTGGGTTGTCAATGAAAGGATCAAGGGTGGAGGCCGTAAATTTAGACATGATCCCTAAACCGACTCGCTGCCCAATCCCAATAATGAGACTGTTCAGGTCAGAACCACTAGCAGGGTAGGACACAACGTGGTCAACTGTTTCAAAAGTTTCGTTTGCAACATAGGTGACGGGTCGTGCAGCGTTACCTGTACCAACATAAAGGGTACGTTTCGTGTCCCCGTCCCACATTTTGCATAGTTCGATAGCGACTTCGTTTTCTTCTTGCAAAGCGAAACCAAATGTTTCTTGCGCTTCCGCTACCGGGTAGTCGATGACAGCGGAAAGTACAGCGTCACCTCGCCTACCAGTCCTAATATTGCTACCTGCTTCTCCGCCAAACTCGGCTGGTATTCCGGCTGTGACTCGCTGATTACGTTCCAGTCGATCAATGGTTGGGTTAGTGAGATAGCCCGGTGAGGATACGACTTCTTTAATATCTCCACCCGCAATAACGTTGACCATTCCTGTACGACCATCGTGGGGGCCGTCAAGAAAGCGACCTGTCTCACCCGGACGACTAACCAGATACGTGTCTGGAAAGATTCCTTTTTCAACAGCGATCACCTCTAACGCCATGAGTTTTGCTTGCTGGTAGTACATGCCGATCATGTTGTCGAATTGTCCACCGGCAGTATCAAGGGTTATTCTCATGGGGATAACGACGGGTGATTTGTCGCCACTCATGTTTGCGTAACGTTCTAGTGTGACACCGCGTAGTTGTGAACCAATAACGTCAAGTTCGCTGGCTGCGTATGGGTCAGCGGTTTTGTATCCGGCTGCAACAAGGTGTGTTTCTTGCGCGTCCACGTATTCAACAAGGAGGATGCTGGCATCGTTGGGCATGTCGTAGTTTCCGGTGAGGGCGAAGATACGGTCACCGTAACCTTTTGAGCGAAGCCAACCAACGGAACGACGGTACGCGAAAATACAGTCGTTGGGGGATAACTGTCCGGTGAGTAAATCTGTTGACGGGTACGTTTCTAGTGGGTGACGTATCTGCCATGTGGGGAGTTTTTTGGTGTTGTTCCACCGGACAACCACAGGTGACATGCCGTAAGCGATTTGGTGTCTGCCTCGTTGCTTCATTTTCATGGAGAGGCGGTCTGACTGCCACCATCCTGTGACGGTGCGGGACGCTGTGGATGCGCGACGGTCACTGCTACGAACACCGGGTTTCATGGATGAAAAATTTACTGACGGGGTGACGCTGGTGATTCGCCCAGCCATTTGGTCTACCCCTTGAGCGAGAAGATTGGGCACTGATGGCATGGTGGATTCTTCCATGTCGGGAAGCGGGATCTCCATAGTGCCGTTGTAGATTGATTGAATAATTTTCATTTTCTGATGCAACGGCCCATAATAGTTAAGGCGTTGTTTATATAGTCCAAGGACTTCTTGAATGTTCATGCGATTCCTCTACGGGATTGAGCCAACCAGCCGGGCCTACTCATTTGATACATGCCCTCCCTACGAGGAGTCCAATGGTTTTCAACAGCGAGTTTCATAAACCACGTAGACATGAGAGTATCATCTGTGTCCCCATCTGGGTATGTTATACCCTCTTGAATCAAATAACTCATTTGTAGACGCGATTGGGGTGTTGACCACGGGATGCGGATCATTCCTTGGCGAAACAAATCACCAATAGATTCAAAACCGTACTTCAAGTCGCGTTTGTTGATTGATGTTGTGTGGGGGATGAACACTTGCCCTGTTTGCTCCATCCAGCGTTGAACGTGGGGTTGGGACAACAACCAGCGTTGAGCAGCATTAACCTCCACAACAACGTGGCTGATGGGTAACCCCAGCAGGTTAGAAGTCTCCGTGATCTCAGGGATCAACCCAGACCACTCAAACGTGTTCAAATCCAAACTAATAAAATCCTCAGGATTCATTCTTTGCCGCCACAAATTAATGATGTACCGGCGATCCGTGTCCGGGTCATACACCCACCAAATAACAGCCCAAAATTCGGTAGGGGAAGGGTCAACCGTAATAAACGACCACGCCCCACTATCAACAAGATGCGGTGGTATTTCACCAATAGTACGCTCAAGGTCTTTGCAACCCGGAGCATAATAACCATCCCGATCCAACCCGCCATCAAACCACACCGGGTCAACCAACCCGCCAACATCAGTACCCTCCTCCTGCTGGTAAATCAGTTGATAATGGCGAGGATTCTGAAACTTAACCTGCTCCAACAACTTCCACGGAATACGGTACGGATCAAGCAAACAACCATCCGGCCACGCCTGAGCATCAACCCCATGATCCTCAACACACAAATCATCATCATGCGCCTTAAACACAACATGCGAATACTTAGGAACCTCATCAAGATTCTTCTTATCTAAACAATAACGATACAAATCATTATTAGCAATCCTTTGACCCTGCAAAATCAAAACCCCACCCGGCTCCAAACGAGTCTCAGCCTCCGTATCCCACCACTCACGAATATTATCCTTAGCATCAACCGTCTTAACATTCTTACGATCCACAAGATCATCCCACACCACAACATCAAACCGGCCACCAAGAAAACCAGAATCCTGACCCCACGCAGAAACCGTAGCCTCCTTATCATCCAACGCAGTACCATCCAACTGCCGCACAACAAGTTCATCACCACGCCACTTATCCGACCGACCATCCGGCTTAAACACCCCAAAATCATCCTGCATCGTAGACAACGCATCAAACGACCTACCCAAAATAAGATCATCAGCATTCACACGCAACGGAGCATCCCGCTCCAACGACTTCTTAATCCGCCCCGCATACATCCTCGCCTGACGCTCAGTCCGAGAACCCAACTGAACACGAACAGTACGATCACGCGCCACCAACCAACACGGAATATCGTGAGTAAACAACGTAGACTTCCCAGCACCCGGAGGCTCATTCATCACAACAAACTCACGATCAACAGACTCCAAACGACGCAAAACCTCATACGCCGCCCTCTCCTGCCAAGGAGTAGACTTCCTACCAAAATACCGCAACCGAAAAAAACCAAAATCCGTCAAAGCCCGCTGCGCCTCAACACACAAAGGCTGATCAACAACAACACCAGCCACAACACTCACACCCAAAACAGAAGCAGCCTCCAAACCCGACGACCCCTGATCACCCCGCTCAAACCGATACGCAGAAGAAACACTCAACCGAGCCTTACGAGCAGCAGCCTCAACCCCCAAACCCCCATTCCTCGCAACAAAAAACCTACCCCAACGCTCAACATCAACCCGCTTCAACCAAACCACCCCTTCCACACCACCAATGAAAAAAACAACCAGCCAACATATATACCTATACCCACAGTACCCATGGTGACATCACCCCGGTCATAGCCTAGACCCCCCCGGGGCAATAAACGTGACGAATACCCCCCCATACAAGTATCCTCGTAGGGTGTGGTGTGGGTGTTGTGTTGGGGGGTTGGGGGGTGGGGGTTGTTTTGTTGGTGTTGTTGTGGGTTTGGGTTTGTGTGTGTGTTTGTTTCTCTTGTGTGTTGGGTGTGTTGTTCGCTGTGCGTTTGTGTTGTGTGTTTGACTCTGGTTGGTTGGAGGCATGTCACTGCGTTCCCTAAGGATTAGAGACTAGCGTGTCGCTGCTTTGCATCGCCACGCCAAGGCAGGGAACTTCGGG
>Ga0209702_10005397_pt1 | contig 17423 bp, 18 predicted proteins | sample FRY01_FD_187210 | JGI IMG/M metagenome (GOLD analysis project Ga0209702, IMG submission 187210) | Freshwater microbial communities from Lake Fryxell liftoff mats and glacier meltwater in Antarctica - FRY-01 (SPAdes) (version 2) | ecosystem: Environmental > Aquatic > Freshwater > Ice > Glacier...
GATGCTCTTTCGCGCACGAAAAGGTTGGCGCGTGATCGTGAATCTCGGTGGATTTTCCAATGCGACGATCATTCCACCAGAGCCAAGCTTCGACTCGCCATCCAACTCGCCATCCAACTCGCCATCCGACTCGCCATCAACCCCACCATCGCCCACGCCCAGCGCCACCCTGCGCACACAATGGATCGCAACCGTTCGCGGCTTCGACCTCTGCTTGTGCAATCAACTGCTCGATCATCTTGCGCGTACAAGACTCAACATTCCATTTGATCAAGATGGTCGGCACGCAGCGGCTGGCAGAGTTGTTGCAAGCGGCAGCGATCCAGTGCAAGCGTTGCTTGATCAACAACGACGATCTGGGCGCTCGCTAGGAACGGTCGATGAAATTGTCACGCAGTGCGCGAATCACCTGCTGGCACTCACGCCCGATGATGCATTGGCCAGCGCCACCAACGCAATCGCCCAGACGATTGCTCGCGCAATTCTCGAAACTCTCAGCGCCAACGGCGATGCGCGGACCGCCCCGCGCGGGCGCCAACTCAAAGTGCTCGTCGCTGGCGGCGGGGTCAAGAATGCCGCACTGATGGCCGCGCTTCGGCGATTCATACCGGGATCGGTTGAAACGACCGACGCATCAGGCGTCCCCGCCGACGCTCGCGAAACGATGGCAATGGCCCTGCTTGGCGCACTCGCCGATGACGGCGATTCCATCACGCTTCCCGCGGTCACTGGTCGCAAGCTCATCCGCACTCGCGACGGCTCATTCCACCGCTCTCTGGCGACTCCTTCACATAATCTTCACGCAAAGCACACAATTCGCTGACAGCGTCCGACCCATAATGTCGCCGACCTAGAAACCACCCCGCGAGGCAGTCAGATCATGGAATCAAAACGCACAGTCCTCATTGTCGAAGACGAACAGGAAATCGCAGATCTTGTGAAGTTTCACCTGCAACGCGAAGGAATCGAAGTGACCATGACACGATCGGGTCGCAAAGCACTCGACCTCGCGCGACAATCAAAGCCAGATTTGGTGATACTCGATCTGATGTTGCCCGATCTCGACGGCATAGAAGTCTGCCGAAGATTGAGAGAGCACGACGACACCAAGGAAATTCCCATCGTGATATTGACAGCGCGCGGCACGGAAGCCGACATCGTCGCTGGCATTGAAATGGGAGCCGATGATTATGTAACCAAACCATTCAGCCCGCGCGTGCTGATGGCTCGCATTCAAAATGCAATGCGTAAGCGGGTGAATCAAGGCGGTGAATCACAACAGGAAGGCGTGCTGATTCGCTGCAACGGCAAGTTGATCATCGACCGTGAACGGCATGTGGTGTCGTGTCATGGAAAAGTCGTGGCGCTCACGATCACAGAATTCGAGATGCTCTTCATGCTTGCCAAGCGACCTGGCTTCGTACGAACGCGCGACCAGATCATCGCGACGGTTCATGGTCCGCTGACCGTCTTATCGCAGCGAACCATCGATGTGCACATCACCGCTATCCGCAGAAAAATAGAGGATTTTGGCGAAGCGATTGAAACCGTGCGCGGCGTGGGATATCGATTTACAGACGGTGCGCTCGTCGAAAGCGATTGACTCATCGCGAAGACGCGAGCACGCAAATGCTCGCCACAGGTACCTTGGAGAAATCCATGGTTCATGCGGCGACCACTTTTCCTTGGCGGGCGATACGCATCGTTGCAGCGATCGTCTTTGTGCTCGCCTGCGCACTCGCCCTGAGCGAAGTCGCGCCGCCAGTGGGTGTGCTGTGCATGATGGTCGCGGGATGCGCGTGGGCATTCGCCACCAACACCATCAATCGCGACCGTGTGCTGGAGATGTACGCACTGCTTGCTCGAATCGGCGACGGAGAGCTCGGCGCATCGATACCTGATTCGACCGATGAACTCACCCTTCGAATGCAACGCGGGATCGCGCGAGCACAGCGCGGATATGCCGAAGCTTTGGCGCGCGCTGAAGTCGAGCGCAACGAACTGCAGACGCTGCTCGGCGCGATTCAAACTGGTCTCTTGTCGCTCGATGGTCAACTGCGAATTCGCAGCGCCAACCAAGTCGCCGAGCAGATGCTTGACCTGACGACCCGTCAATACCGTGGACGATTGCTCGCCGAGATGATTCGGCAACCAGAACTTCTTCGATTCGCAGATGAGGCGCTTCATGCCAGCGTCCCAACCACCCGCGAAATCCGTCTCTCGGGTGGATCTGTCGAATCCATCTTCGTCGCGGCCGACCCGCTCAGAGATGCCAACGGTCCAACTGGATTACTGCTGGCGCTGGATGATCTGACCCGCGTGCGCCGCTTGGAAAATGTACGGACGGACTTTGCCGCCAATGTCTCGCACGAACTTCGCACGCCCATTACCAACATCAAGGGATATCTCGAGACACTCATTCAAGTCGGCGTGGCGGACGCTGATCAAGCCGCGCATTTTCTGGCCGTTATGCATCGCAACACGATTCGGCTTTCTACGCTCGTCGAAGACATTCTGCTCTTGGCGTTCCTCGACCAACCCAAAGCGGTCTCGCAAATCGAGTTCGCGCAGGCCGATGTGTTGACCGTCGCCCGTGATGCGATCGAGCAACTGGAATTCGTTGCTGCCGCAAAGGAGATGAGTGTTGAGTTGCGCATCGCGCCAGATCTTCAGTTTGTCGTCAACTCTGGGTTGATGTCGCAGGCGGTGCTCAATCTTGTCTCCAATGCACTCAAGTATTCGCCGCCCAAGACGAGTGTGCTGATCACGGCGGAACTTTCCAATGAACAGATTGGCATTCGCGTCAGTGATCAGGGACCAGGCATCGACCCCCTCCACTTACCGCGACTCTTCGAGCGGTTTTACAGAGTCGACGCTGCGCGCAGTCGCGAGCTCGGCGGAACTGGCCTGGGACTTGCGATTGTCAAACACATCGCCATGATTCACGGGGGTGTTGTCGAAGTGGAGTGCCCAAGTGGCGGCGGAACCGACTTTCTTCTGCGAATTCCACGGGGTTATCGCGCCGTTCACCCAATCTAAACAGATTCTGAACACAAGTTGCCCACCATAGGCACTCCATGAAAACCATGAAAACCACTTCCACATCACACTCCAATTCGATGCGGCCCACCCACATGCTCTCTGCAAAGAAAATCAGCGCACTGCTCGGCTTCGCTGCCGCAGCCGCCCTGCTCACCGCAACAACGCAAAGCGAACCGATCGATTTGGCAAGACTCAAAGGTGCCATCCGAATCGACGGATCGTCCACGGTCTATCCGATCACCGAAGCCGTCGCCGAGGAATTTTCCAAAGCAGCGCCCAAGGTGAGTGTGACCGTGGGCATCTCCGGAACTGGCGGCGGATTCAAACGCTTCTGTGCCGGCGAGATCGCCATTGCAGCCGCCTCTCGACCGATCACTCCAAGTGAAGTGGCACTGGCATCAACGAACAAGATCGAGTTCATCGAGATTCCAATTGCGTATGACGCGCTTGCGATCGTTGTCAATCCCAAGAACGATTGGATCACGACCATCACGATTGCGCAACTCAAAAAGATCTACTCCGCAGGCGGTCCAAAGAACTGGAAGGACATCGACCCATCGTGGCCAGATCGCCCGATGAAACTCTTTTCACCTGGAACCGACTCTGGAACATTTGATTACTTCAAGGAAGCAGTGATTGGCAAAGAAGGCAAAGTGCGCTCAGATATCAGTGTCTCGGAAGATGACAATGTGCTTGTGCTTGGTGTCAGTGGCGATCAAGACGCGATCGGATTCTTTGGACTTGCGTACTTTGCTGAAAACAAAGACAAGTTGCGCGATGTCCCAGTTGTTGGCTCGGCAGGAGCGCCAGTCGCTCCGCAAGCCTCAACGGTCAACGATGGAACCTATCCGCTCTCACGACCGCTCTTCATCTATGTCAATTCCAAGAGTGCGGCAAAGAGTGAAGTCGTCGCACTCGTCGATTTTTATCTGGCGCAGGCGGCCGCACTTTCAACAGAAGTTGGCTTCGTTCCACTTCCCGCAGACATTGCAACGAAGGCGAATGCGAATTGGAAGGCTCGCCGCCTTGGAACACAATTTGTCAAAGATGGCAAAAAGGTTGATGGCGCATTCTCGAAGATCTATCAGTGAGCTCCGCTGCGTGTGAATATCCCGCAGGCTATGCATCAGACGGCATGACCCACGCAATTGGAGATCCAGTTCAGCAGTCGGATACCCTTCAAGAGCATTCCAGATGACAGCATTTGCCGCTAGATCTGCAGCAGAAATCGCCCAGCGTGGGCGACGGCGATCCATTCCCATACGCAGCCTCGTCGAGGGAACGATCAAGGGAACTTTGTTCGCCCTCACGATGCTGAGCGTGATAACAACAGTGGCGATCATTGCGGTGCTCATCAAGGAAACGGTGGGCTTCTTCACGATGGCCGATCATCCAGAAATCTCCGTCTGGAGTTTTTTTACCGGGACCGAATGGAGTCCGCTGCTGGGTGCCAAGCCGCTCTTCGGCGTCTTGCCGCTTGTCTGCGGAACGCTGCTCGTGACGGTCATCGCTGGACTCTTCGCCATGCCCGTCGGTTTGCTGACTGCGATCTACCTCAGCGAATACGCATCACAGCGCGTGCGCACGAACCTCAAGTCCGTGCTCGAGATTCTCGCTGGTGTCCCCACGGTCGTCTATGGTTTCTTTGCCCTCACATTCATCACCCCATTCGTATTGCAACCGCTGTGGTCTGGATTTGGAACATACAACGCGATGGCAGCTGGTATCGCCGTTGGCATCATGATTCTGCCAATCGTCTGCTCACTGTCGGAAGATGCACTGCGCGCCGTACCACAATCTCTGCGCGACGGTGCCTATGCGCTGGGCTCGACCAAGTTTGATGTGACGATAAAAGTGGTGGTCCCCGCTGGACTCTCTGGCGTCGTCGCCGCATTCCTGTTGGCGCTGACCCGCGCGATTGGTGAAACGATGATCGTCGCTCTCGCGGCAGGTGGTTTGGCGCAATTGACCGTCGATCCAAGCGCGCAAGTGCAAACAATGACCGCATACATGGTGCAGATCTTTCTCGGCGACGCTCCCGCAGGCGGTGTGGAATATCGATCAAGTTATGCCGTCGCTTTCACACTCTTTCTCATCACATTCGTCATGACCTGGACTGGCGCGATCATCCTCAAGCGCTACCGCGAGGAATACGATTGATGCTCGGTAAGCCCATATCCCAGTCCAAGAAAATGCGCCTCAACCGCATGCTGATGATCGGCTGTCTCGCGGCAACGACCATCGCTGTGCTGGTGCTGTCGGCTCTGCTCGTTTCAATCGCAATCGAAGGAACGAGTTCGCTCTCGTGGTCTTTCCTGACATCCTTTGCTTCACGCAAACCCTCGCAGGCCGGCATCCTCGCTCCGCTGATGGGATCGGTCTGGGTGTGCACGATCTGCGCCGTGGTGGCCATTCCAGTGGGAATCAGCACCGCGATCTATCTTGAGGAATTCGCCAGGCGTTCGCGCGTGAAGCGACTCATTCAATTGAACATCTCAAATCTCTCGGGCGTGCCGAGCATCGTCTATGGAATCTTGGCACTCGTGGCATTCGTGCGATTCTTTGGCATTCGTCCAAGCGATGAACCGTGGACATTTGGAAATTCACAAAGCATCTGGTATTTGCAAATCCCTTTCGGTCCCAGCGTGATCGCAGGAGGACTAACACTCGCACTGGTTGTCTTGCCCATCATGATCATTTCCAGCCAGGAGGCGCTCCGTGCAGTGCCGCCGTCGCTTCGACAAGCAGCGCTTGCACTGGGATCGACGCAGTGGCAGGTTGTGTGGCGCGTGACACTTCCAGCGGCCCTGCCCACGATGATGACTGGCGCAATATTGTCGATGAGCCGAGCCATCGGCGAAGCCGCACCATTGCTGGTCATCGGCGGATTCCTGCTGGTGTTCCAAACCCCCGCCAACTTGATGAGTGATTTCACCGTTCTTCCCTTACAAATCTTTAATTGGTCCGGCAGACCACAAGCTGATTTCCATAAGATCGCTGCAGCTGCGATCCTGGTGCAGCTGGTTGTCCTGCTCGCTTTCAACTCGATCGCCATCATCATTCGACAGAAACTCCAGCGTCCTTTGCAATCATGAACGACCACTCGTTGCCCGGCACCACTATGGATCAACCGACGACCACTCCACATTCGCCACATTCGCCACATCATGGCGCATCTGCGTCGGCTGGTGGCGCTTCGGACGCAGGGTCTGCGGCGAACATTTCCACACCAGCAACGATCGCCATCGAGATGCGCAATTTTTCTGCGTGGTACTCGAAGAATCAAGTGCTGCACGCAATTGATCTGGATATCGCAGCCAAGCAAGTCTGCGCGCTCATTGGCCCATCGGGATGCGGCAAGAGCACATTACTGCGCTGGCTGAATCGTATGAACGACACGATTGCTGGCGCACGCGCGACCGGCGGACTATCGCTGCACGGCGCTGCGCTGCTCGATGCATCGCTCGATGTGGTCGACTTACGCCGCCGCGTCGGCATGGTCTTTCAGAAACCAAATCCATTTCCCAAGTCGATATTCGACAATGTCGCCTTTGGTCCTCGACTGCACCGGGTGTATTCACGCACGGATCTCGAAGAATTGGTGGAGCAATCTCTGCGAGCATCGGCGCTCTGGGACGAAGTGAAGGATCGCTTGACCAGTTCAGCCCTAGGACTTTCGGGTGGACAACAGCAGCGCTTGTGCATCGCGCGCGCCATCGCTGTCGGGCCAGAGTTGCTGCTCATGGACGAACCATGCTCGGCGCTCGATCCTCGGTCGACGGCGTCGATCGAAGAATTGATTCGCGAACTGCGTGCGACATACACCATCGTCATCGTCACGCACAATATGCAACAGGCCTCGCGCGTTTCCGACGCAACGGCCTTCTTTTACGAAGGAAAATTGATCGAAACAGGTCCCACCGATGTGTTGTTCACTGCTCCCAAAGAGCGGCGTACTGAGGACTATGTCACTGGCCGATTCGGCTGATTCAAATTGGGAAGCACACTATGGCAGTCAATCTACAAAACGACATCATCGAACTGCGCCGATCACTCTTGAGTATGGGCGCAATCGTCGAGCAACGGGTCACGGTCATCGTTGACGCACTCATCGACTCCAATCTTGAGATCGCCGAATCCGTTAAACGCGGTGACGACGAGATTGATCAGATGGAAGTCGCGATCGAGGCTCAGTGCATGCGTCTGCTCGCGCTGGCGCATCCCGTCGCCACGGATCTGCGCTTTGTGCTCGCCGTCATCCGCATCAGCGGAGAACTCGAGCGCATCGGCGACCTCGCCCGCGGCATCGCCAAACGAATCATCAAACTCAGCCAAGTCGAAGCGGTCGAATTGCCTTCAGCACTCATTGACTTGGCATTCGGCGCACGCACGATGCTGTCGGATGTGCTCTCGGCGATGAGTGACGAGGATGCGCCGCTGTGCCGTCAAGTGCGACGATCCGACCAACGGATCGACGACATTCACAAGACCGTTCTTTCTTGGGCGCGGGAACAAATGGCCAAGAATGCCGATTCTGCGGCGATGGCGATTGAGTTCCTCAGTATTGCCCAGCGTTTCGAGCGAATCGCAGACCTCGCCGCACATGTGGCCGATGATGTGATCTTCTTGATCGAGGGTCGAGTGGTGCGCCATCAGCCCGATTGACTAGGCTTTTCGCAATCCACGCGCGCGCCGATTCCCACTATTCCCCCAAATACGCACCGAGAGATACGGGGACTTGCCAACCGCGAGATTTTGTCTAGACTGCTCCGCTCGCCATGCATTACCCACATAAAGTCAGCCGAAGAAAGAAAGTCCGCGCAATCGGCTTTCGAGCTCGCATGAAGACGAGCGCTGGTCGCAAGATCATCAACCGCAAACGACGGCTTGGTCGTCGCATCAGTCTGCGGTGACGCAATCCCATACCTCGAGCGCCAATGCCACGAGCGCCCCGGTCACGCGCGAGAGGCGGTCTGTCCGCATCATTCTCATCGGCATGCGCGGTGTTGGAAAGACCACCATCGGTTCGTTGATCGCGCGCAGAATCAACTGTGCATTTTTCGATTTGGACGCACTTGCGCTGAATGAACTTGGCGCATCGAGTGTCCGTCAAGTTTTTCATGATCACGGTGAAGAGTCGTGGCGCACCGCGGAAGCGAAGGCGCTCGCTCACTTCTTCGCCAATGCACAGATTCAATCGCAAGGCAACATGGTGCTTGCTGTCGGCGGCGGCGCTCCTGCGAATCAAGTCTGCAATCACATTCTGCGCGAAGCCAAGAGCGCTGGCTGGCGCATCGTGCTGTTGAAGGCGCAACTTGATGAATTGGTTCGACGGCTCTCGGTTGATATGGCAGATCGCGCCGCTCTGACGAGCCTTCCACTTGCAGACGAACTCGCACAACTTTCCGCCACGCGCTCGGCTGCTTACAACGACTTGGCTGATTTGGAAGTGGATGGCAACGGCGATCCTTCGACGGTCTGCGATTGCGTAATCGCGCTCTCTTGAGACTGATTCGCCTGCGCGTTTGCCCAGATGATTCGAACATTGGGTTCGTCGCCTTCGGCCATGCCAAGTTCACAAAGTGCGGCCAGTGCGGCTGATTGCTCAGCGCTTTTCTTGTTCGATCCCCAGCGCGCACTAAAACGCCGATCCCCCACTTCAACGCATATTTGAAAGGATTTTGCGTGATCTGGACCCTTCTGATCCACCACGAGATAGTTGGGCGTCGCGGATTCTGTCGACTGCGCGACCTGCTGCAGAATGCTCTTAAAATTCATCTGATGACCGATCCGCTCGATCTGCGAGACATGTGGTTCAACCAATCGCAAGACGAATCGACGAGCGCATTCCATTCCTCCATCGAGATAGACCGCTGCGATCAATGCTTCAAAGACAGAACCAGCGATCGATGAAGGGATCGTGGTGCCAGCAAAACCTTTTCCAAGCACAACAAGTGACGCGACGCCGGCCTCGGTGGCATACTCCGCGCACTTCACTCGACTGACAAGATATGACTTGATCTTGGTCAACTCGCCTTCATCGGCTTCTGGATACCTCGCATACAGATGATCGCAGACAACCACACTGAGCACGCTGTCACCAAGTAACTCGAGCCGCTCGTTGCTGTCGGTCCGAAGTGCTGCGAAGGATGAATGAGTCAACGCGATGGCGATCAGCGACGGATCTGCGAAGACATGCCCGAGGGCAGTTTCAACTTGCTGCTTGATGGATTCATCGAGAATCACACGCAACTCCTGAGGCGGGTTTGTTGTTGGCTGGAAATCGAGATCGTGTTGGCGGTCACTTCTCTGGGCCGAAGTAGCCGCCGCCGAGATGAGTGGTCAATCTCGACGCGTCAAGCGGCGTGTGAAAACCTTGGAATGTCATAGCCATTCGGCGTGGACCAGGATCGCCATCTTCGTCAAAAACTCGCACAATCCGCCCCTTGGTGCGAATTGAATTCAACAGCCCCGGCAAATGAAGCTCGATCTCCACACTCGAACCCTCTTCGAGCGGTTCGTCCAATTCGAATCGAAGACCATTGAGCGAGACGTCGTATGCGTGACCTTCCAAATTCGCAGAATCAGGCGAGTTCGCAGAATCAGGCTTTTTCACCTCGGGAACGATCACCACTCGGCTATAGCCGGTCTTGGGGGCGAATCTGTCAGCCGCCCGGCGATTGTCTTCAATAGTTTCAACCATCTTCATTTGTTATCGTCTAATGAATCCAGCATTCTTGAAATCACACAGATGCAACGATGCACTACCGTAAATATGGCACGGAATTACGCTTCTGCAAGTAAAGAAGTTCTTTGATAGGATTTTTTTGTGCCTCTTAACTCAATTTGCTCTGATTCTGAAGTGCTTTTTGGCGCAAAGACGATTTTGGACAAAATTGTTGCCGTCATTGGCTATGGAAATCAGGGTCGGACTCATGCGCTGAACCTGCGTGAGAGCGGCGTGAGGGTTATTGTTGGTGGACGAGCGGGCTCAGCTGCCTGCTCCCGGGCCGCCCGCGAAGGCTTTCCAACCCATCCAGCGGCGCAAGCGGTTGCGGATGCGGAACTTGTAATTGTGGCCCTGCCAGACGAAGTTCATGGCACCCTCTGCCCCACCCTGTTGGCGGCCATGAAACCATCCGCAGTCATCGGCTTTCTGCATGGCTTCTCGGTTCACTTTGGGCAGGTCACCATCCCGCCCGATCGCTCGGCCGTCTTGGTCGCTCCCAAGGGTCCTGGTACGGCACTTCGGGCGCGGTTTCTGGAAGGGATGGGAATACCGAGCTTGCTGGCGGTTCATCACGGCGCGAGCGATCCACGGATGGCCGAGGCGCTGGCAATTGGCTGGGCGCACGGTATCGGAAGCGCGCGCGCTGGAATCATTCGAACAACTTTTCGCGACGAAGCTGAGACCGATCTCTTCGGCGAGCAGGCGGTGCTGTGCGGCGGCATGACTGAACTCATCCGAGCCGCGTATGAAACCCTCGTCGCGGCGGGATATCCCCCGCTCTTGGCATACACCGAATGCTGTCATGAAGTGAAACAGATTGCCGACTTGATCTGCGACCGCGGCATCGCTGGAATGACTTCGGCCATTTCCGCCACGGCTCGATTTGGTGCGATCGATGCGGGCCCTCGAGTGATCGATGCGCATGTGCGCGCGACCATGCAGTCGGTGCTCAAGGAAATTCAGGACGGATCTTTCGCACGGCGCATGCGTGAGGATGTCGAAGCTGGCTCGCCGAAAATGCGCGCGGCTCAACGCGCCGAACTCGAGCATCCGATGGAAGATGCTGGTCGCACGCTGCGCGCAATGCTTCCATGGCTCAATCAACCTTCTGTGCTGGGGCCGAGTTCCACGATCAACAATGAAAACAATCCAAGCGGAAGCTCTGCGAAAGAGCCGATAGAGTTGCGATGACCGCACTGGACGCGTTGATTCTTGGAATCGTCGAAGGAATCACCGAGTATTTGCCGGTGAGTTCGACAGGGCATCTCATTCTTGTTTCAAGATGGCTGGGACTCGCCGGCAGCGACGAAGCGAGACAGTCCATCGACACATTCAATATTGTCGTGCAAGGCGCGGCGGTGCTTGCGGTTGCGGGGCTTTACCGCCATGAAGTCGCACGAATCATTCGGGCGATTCTTGCGTTCAGTCGGGCAATGTCTCCCGCGCAAACACACCGCCGCGATCTAAAACTGTCTCGCAATCTGTTGATCTCATTTCTGCCTGCGGCCGTGATCGGTGTGACACTCGGTGATTGGTTTGAGGAGCGATTCTTTGCGCCCGGTCCTGTTGTCGCTGCGCTCGCCCTCGGCGGAGTCGTGATGATCGCACTCGCACCGTGGGTGCGGGGCCGTGCGCAGAGCGCATCCGACACAAGCCGCGATGGATCAACGCTATCCGCATCAGCTGCACTTGGTATCGGATTCATACAGTGCTTGGCGCTCTTTCCAGGCACGAGTCGCTCGATGGTGACGATTCTTGGATCGCTCCTGTGCGGGCTCTCACCGCGCGAAGCCGCGAAGTATTCATTCTTGCTTGCTCTGCCGACGCTGGGAGCCGCATGCGCTTACAAATCGCTGGGGCTCTTCAAGTCTGGCACCCTGCTGGTGCAACTCGGCGGATGGTTGCCGCTGACCATCGGCCTCGTCGCAGCATTCGTCAGCGCCGCACTGAGCATTCGCTGGCTCATCGGCTATCTCGGCCGCGGCGGATTTGCGCTCTTTGGTTGGTGGCGTATTGCCGTCGCAGCAATCGTCATGCTTGGGCTCTATCAAGGATGGATTCCACAGAATCTAAACGCTGGTGAATCGAAAACCGCCACCGAGCAGACCACAGGCGTGAAGACTCCCTAGCATCCCGTCGTGTCGTCCTATACCCAACTCATTCTCGGCCTGCGGAGTCTGGCTCTCAAGATCGCAGTCTTTGTTGTCTTGGCTGGAATTTTCGCGTGGTTCTTGGGAGGCTCAATCTTCCCCGGTTCGCAAGTCGTCAACTGGCCAAGTTTCCCTTGGCAAGATACGCAGTGGCATCTGCAAGTGACTGGAAATGGCAATCGTCCCGCACCGATCCGCTGGAGGCTCTATCGCCAGAGTGCCGATGGAGGTGATGCTCTGCAAACACTTGGAATACTGGGCGTTTGGCGCCAAGTGCACGGCCCGCTGATGCAGGCTGATCGTGTGACATTCGCCATCGAGAGCGACAACGATGGCACAACAACTTGGTGGGTCGCACAGATTGACAGCGCGGGCGTGGTGACCCAACACGAAGTGAGAGATGAGCGCACGATGATCGGCGAGTTGTATGGCGAGATGGATGGCGAGATGCATGGCATCGACTCGCCGATTATTCCCAAAACGCAGGTCAACGAGGCCGCGACCTTACCCTGATTGAGGCTTCGCTCACTTGTTGAAGCGTCGCCACATATTGAAGCGTCGCCACTAATTAAAGCGTCGCCACTTAGCGCCGATCGCCGAGGGCTTCGAGCAGGCGCTGTTCATCCCACACATCGACTCCAAGTTGCCGTGCGCGATCTAACTTGGTTCCTGCATGTGCGCCTGCGATCAACATGTGCGTCTTGGCTGAAATACTTCCAGACATTTTTGCCCCATGTTTCTCGAGTAATTCACTCAGCGCACGACGGTCAAAGGCCGCGAGCGTTCCAGTGAGCACAATGGTCTTGCCCGCAAATGGGTTGCCGGGGTCATCGGCAATCGCCGCCCTTGCGGCTTGCTGCGCGAACTCCTTGCTCGTCAGATCGACTCCGCACGACTGGAGTTGCTGAAAAGTTTCGCGCATCGCAATTGATGAAAGATCCTGCACGAAACTCTCCGCAGTGATCGGGCCGATGTCTGGAAGACCTTGCAAATCCGCGACTGTCGCTGACTGCAGTGCATGAATGTCTTGATAGACCCGCGCAAGTGTCTTGGATGCGGTTGCACCCATCAATCGAATGCCAAGTGCAGCGAGCACACGAGCCAATCCGCGCGACCGTGCCTCGCTTGCGCTGCGCACAATCGCATCGGCCGTCTTCTCGCCCGTCTTACGCTTGATAAGTTTGCCGCTCTGCGCGACCGTCTCCGTGGTCATCGCCGCAACTTGATCGCGCGGCAAGCGAAAAAGATCTGCGAAGCTCTGCACGATTTTCGCATCGACGAGTTGATCGATCAATCGCTCGCCAAGTCCATCGATCGCCATCTGATCGCGGCCGACAAACCATTTCAGTCGTTCGCGGAATTGCGCAGGACACGCTGGATTTGCGCAGAAAATCTTGGGTCCCTCTTGCACAATGACCGCACCGCACGCTGGGCAGCGACTCGGCGGCTCGATCGGCTGCTCGTTGCCCGTACGCGCGCTGACCACGGGCGCGATGACTTGTGGAATGACCTCGCCGGCTTTCTCGACTTCCACTCGATCACCAATCAGAATGTTCTTGCGCCGAATCTCCTCGATGTTGTGCAGTGTCGCATGGCGAATGGTTGAGCCCGCAACGACGACTGGTTCCATCGTTGCGCGCGGCGTCAGAGTTCCACCCTTGCCAACTTGCCAATCAACGCGCAGCAATGTGGTGACGGCGCGTTCGGCTGGATATTTAAATGCGACAATCCAGCGCGGGCTCTTGGCGGTACTGCCCAGACGATCCTGATCAGCGAAGCGGTCGACACGCACGACCATGCCATCAACGCCGAATGGCAGAGCCGCGCGCTTCGATGCGAACGATTCAATGACTGCAACGGCTTCGTCGACCGTCGCGCAGCGGGTGGCGAGTTGGTTGACAGGCACTCCCCACGCGCGCAGCGCGGCGATCAAGGCGCTGTGGCTTTCCAGCGGCGGTCCTGCGACATATTCGCCCCGACCATGGGCGATGAACGCCAATCTGCGCGACGCCGCGACCGATGGATCGAGACTCTTGAGCGTTCCAGCTGTTGCGTTGCGGGCGTTGGCGAGCAATGGTTCGCCGCGGGATTCGCGCTCCAAGTTGATTCGATCAAATTCGGCGTTGGGCATGTAAATTTCGCCGCGAATTTCCAAGATATCTGGCAGTGAACTCGATTCCTTCTTGCCAACCGTCAGCCGCAGTGGCACGGCTCGAATCGCCCGAACATTTTCAGTGACATCATCACCAACTGCGCCATCGCCGCGTGTTGCCGCAGAGATCAGTCGCCCGGATTCATAGCGTAAGCAGACTGCAACGCCGTCAATCTTTGGATCGGCCATGAGCGGCGGTTGTGTGCCGAGCGCCTTCTCGCAGCGTGCGTACCACGCTCGAAAATCCGCCAGCTCATAGGTGTTGTCAATCGACTGCATCGCACGGCGATGAATGATCTGCTTGAAGGATTCGATGGGCTTGCCGCCGACACGGCGAGTGGGACTCTGGGGATCCGCGAACTCTGGATGCGCGTTTTCCAACGCCTCCAATTCGCGCAGTTGCTTGTCATACTCGCTGTCGGCCATCGTCGGAGTGGCATCACAGTAATACGCCGTGTTCGCTCGGTCGAGCAGATCTCGCAGGCGCACGATTTCGGATGCGGGATTCAAAGCCATCTGCGGTGCGACTCAGCGGCGCGCGAGTCGGCGGGCCTTCAGCATCGCCTTGGGAGCGCAGTGGAATGTCGCATCGCACCGACCAACGCGCCTCGCCTTGCCCGTACCGATTCCTGCGACTTGCTGCAGAATCTCAAGTTCGATATCGATATTGAATTCCTTGCCAAGAGCCAACTTGTCGGCGAGATCTTCCTTGCAAATGACTTGATAGACGGCTGGCCCCACGCATGGCCGCAGAAACTTGTAATTCAAATTCTTGCAGACCACGATGTATTCACCGCCGCAGCGCGAGAAGAGATACATACCCCCAGCCACTTCGCTGTTGGCCAACAGTGCGGCCCCGGCCATTGCGTTGTACCAATTTCGGTTGATGCGCCGGAAGGGAAGAATCGCCACGAATCGATCGGTGGCGAGACTTTTCATCGTGATGCCTGAACGGAAGGCGTACGGCAGCCAAATGAGCGAGCAGACGCGATGCCAGAAATTGTTGCGCGTCGAAAGGCGAGAAATATAAGACTCGCACCGTTCCGCGAACGACAAAGGAGGATGATCAGTCTTGATGGTTGTCACGACGGGCTCCAAGATGGATGATGATAGCATCGACTACTCGAGACTTTTCTATGGCGAAATTGGGTGTTTGTTCGTGGAGTTTGCAACCTCTTGATCCGTTGGATCTGGCGCGCCGTGTGATCGCGCTGGGCATTCGGCGCGTTCAACTTGCACTCGTCCCGTGTATCGATCAAGCGCAGTGGAAAACTGCGGTCGACATGCTCCGCGGCGAGGGAGTCGAAGTGCTCAGCGGCATGTTGGCGATGGCGGGCGAAGATTATTCCACACTTGAATCGATCGCACGCACTGGAGGTGTTCGCAGCGATATGCGATGGGGCGAAAATCTTGATCGAGCCTTTCAAGTCGCCACCATCGCGCACCGAACTGGCATCCATCTTGTGACATTGCACGGCGGATTCCTGCCACATGATGAGAACGATCCAATTCGCGCGACCATGCTCGAGCGACTGCGTACGATCGCTGACATCTTCGCGCGAGATGGCGTTTCTCTCGCCTTAGAGACTGGGCAGGAACGAGCGCAAACTCTTGCGGTCGCGCTGACACAACTCGATCGGCCCTCAGTGGGTGTCAATTTCGATCCCGCCAACATGATTCTCTATGGGATGGGCGATCCGCTGCACGCGATCGAAATACTCGCGCCGTGGTTGCGACAAGTTCATATCAAAGACGCAGTGGCGACGAAAGTCCCCGGCACTTGGGGGAGTGAAGTGCCCGTCGGTCTTGGGAGTGTGCGATGGCCGGAGTTTCTTGCCGCGGTCGGACGCGTCGAGCATCTCGGTGCGGGGATTGACTTGGTGATCGAACGAGAATCGGGCGCATGCCGCGATGAGGACATCGTGCGCGCGCGCGACCTTGTATTAGATCTTGTGAATACAATCGACTAGCCATGCCGACCTATCTTTACTGCGTTGTGCAAGCCGATGGCAGTGATGGAGAGTTTTTCGAAGCTTTCCAAAGCATGTCGGAAGCTGCGCTGACCACTCATCCCCAGAATGGTCTGCCAGTGCGGCGAGTGCCTGTGGCGAGTCAGATGCAACTGGGAAGTGATAGCAAGCGGCTGTCGAATAAGAATCTCGACCGATTGGGATTCACCAAATATGAGCGTGCGGGCGATGGTGTTTGGGAAAAGAAGGCGGGCAAAGGCCCTCCGAGCATTCAACGCGACGATGACTAATCGCACGCTCGCAGCGACCGTTGGCTGGGGAGTCTTCTGCGCAGCCAGCTGGACTTGGTGCATTGGAATGTTCTTGCCGTTTGTGCTCTTGGGGCAATTTGGCTGGCCCGGTTTCTGGGCATTCTTCGTTCCAAATGTGCTTGGATGCGCGGCCTTTGGATATGTGATGACACCCGCGCGCAGGGAAAAAATCCGCCAGCGCTGCGGCAGTGTGTGCATCTGGTTTTCGCTGGCAACGCTGGCATATCAGGCATTCTTCGCGGGGTGGATGCTGAGCGCGCCGATCGCCTTTGGCGTCGTCGTTGTCGGAATTGCCGCCGGACGATGGATCGGTGATCGAGGATGGCTGCGACTGGCGTTCATCGCAACGGCCGCAAGTGCGGGATGCATATTGTGGCTCGGCGAGCCTTCGCTGATGAATTTGCCAAGCCACGGAACAAGACCGCCGGAATCTTTGCTTGGCCTTGCACCAATCATCGCACTTGGATTTCTCACATGTCCCTATCTCGACTTGACCTTTCACCGTGCGCTTGAAAAGTCGCCGAGCCGTCATGCCTTCCTAGTCTTTGGATTCGTCTTCGGTGCGACACTGCTTGGTATCGCATCGCTGTGGAATCCGCTGACCAACGGACCAACGGTCACACTCGCACTCGGCGCACTCTGGACCATTCAACTCACATTCACCATCGGTGCGCATGCTCGCGAAGGATGGAGTCGCCGATGGAATGAGCCCGTAGATGCGCCATTGCGATTTCGATCAGGCCTCGCCGTCGTTTGGGTGCTGCTGCTTGGCCTGACAATTGGATGGCTGACCCGCATCGCCCCAAGTGATTGGCTGGGCGGAGGCGAGGCGATCTATCTGCGCTTCTTAGTGCTGTATGGGCTTGTTTTCCCAGCATTTCTGCTGCTGCGACTGCGCGCCGTGCCAGTGTGGATGGTCTGGCTCACCATCGTGGCGTGCCTACCCTTTTATGAGATGGGCTTTCTGCAGAACCGAACCGAAATGCTTTTCATACCAATTGGGTTGCTTTGTGTCCTGCACATTGCATCATTGGACAAAGCACGATGGAAGGATCGAGCACACCCATG
>Ga0209702_10005401_pt1 | contig 17413 bp, 13 predicted proteins | sample FRY01_FD_187210 | JGI IMG/M metagenome (GOLD analysis project Ga0209702, IMG submission 187210) | Freshwater microbial communities from Lake Fryxell liftoff mats and glacier meltwater in Antarctica - FRY-01 (SPAdes) (version 2) | ecosystem: Environmental > Aquatic > Freshwater > Ice > Glacier...
CCTTGATGGCTTCCAAAGCCACTCGGGCTTTGAACATGGCGTCGTGTCTTTTACGTTTGGCTTTCACTGGGTATGTCGGGGTCTGGGGTGGAAATCCCAACCCGTAACCACCATAAACTCACAACTTTACTACTGGCCCGAATTTCGGGGTCCACCTCACAGAAACAGAAATAGTGGCTACAGATGGTTAATCAGCGAAGCCTGAAGCTTTCCGAGCCGTGACTGTGCAAAACACCGCCGTGGCAGAGAGAAACGAAGGCTCCCCTGTGGGTTGGCCAGCCGTAGCGGCCCTGCTTGTAGCATCCTATCTGAAACAACTCAAGTCTCACCCGGACGACCCGCTGCGGACTCGGAGGTCCGCGCTCCGCAGACTGCGGCGGCCCGCGCCGCCCCCCCGGAGCGCGGGTCTCCGAACCCGCAGCACTCCGCCAACACACTCAGCTCCGCCCTACCCTGCGCTTTTTCACCCGCCACCACCGCCATGGAATTCTGGGAAGTCACCAAGCAACGCGCGCAGCAGACGCTGCCGGTTTGGTCGCGCCACACGCTGGCGCTGCGGATCGGCGGCCAAGGAATCGCCGAGCTGGGGGCGCTGATCGCGGGTTTTGAGCCGCTGGTGCAGCAGCGTGCGCTGGCGCAGGATGCCTTTGACGCGGCCTTTCGCGCCGGGCAGGACGCGCGGCGGCGCATGCAGGTGCTGGGCACGAAGGTGCCGGCGCTGATCGTGGCGCAACTGGACGAAAACGCGGCCCTGATGCAGGAGGTGGACGCGCTCTACGCGACGACGCCACGCACGGAAAGCAGCATCCTGAAACGCCTGCGGGAGCTGCTGCCGGTGTGGCAGCGGGCGAATGCCGCCCTGGCGGCGCTGAACACGGCGCAGCCGCCGATCACCCGCCGGGTGGACGGAGTGCCCTACACCGCCGCACTGGCGCAGATGCTGCTGGACGGCTACCCGGCGGCGGTGGGCATGCTTGCAACCCAGGCGGAGGCGCTGAACACGAGCCGCGCGTCCCTACGCGGGCATGACCACACGGCGGACCGGCTGAACAAGCGCTGGTACAAGATCGCCAAGGCGCAGAGTGATCCCGGTAGCGGCCTGCGCGGGGCGCTCGAAGGCATCACGACGGAATGGAAGGCAAAAACATTAGCGGGCAAAAAGATGCCGAATGATTTCATCTTCCCAACTACAGGCTCAGAGCCCCGTCCGATTGATTTTTTTGCCCGCCCATCTTTTTGCCTGCAAACCCGCCAGCCCCAGTTGACTGCAAAGCTGCGCAGGATTGACGAGCCCGAGCCGTGTGAAGCAAATCCATGGCGAAGGATGAATGAGGGCCGGATGACAAGATTGGGGCTTCGGGCTCCGTCATTGATTCGTCATTCAAAGCCTCGCCAACGCCATGAACTCATCTCCACTCCACCGCCGCGCTTTCCTGGGCCAAACGTCACAAGGTCTCGGCGCGGTTGCGCTCGCATCGTTGATCAAGCCGAGTTCCGCCGCGCCGGTGCGTGGGGTGCTGGGTAGTCTGCCGCTGCCACAGCAGGCAAAGCGGGTGATCTGGCTGACGATGGCGGGCGGGCCGTCGCATTTGGAGACGTTTGATCCGAAGCCGAAGCTGGCGGAGATGGACGGGAAGCCGATGCCGGAGTCGTTTACCAAAGGGCAGCAACTGGCGCAGCTCCAAGGCAAGCCGCTGAACTGCTTCGGGCCGCAGCATAAGTTCGCGAAATTCGGGAAGAGTCAGATGGAAATCTGCGAGCTGTTTCCGCAGATCGGCAGCGTGATCGACGACATCTGCCTGATCCGCAGCATGACCACCGACGCGATCAATCACGACCCGGCGCACATGTTCATGAATACGGGCTCGCAGATCGCGGGACGGCCGAGCATGGGATCGTGGATCACGTATGGGCTGGGCACGGAGGCGGCGGACCTGCCGGGATTCGTGGTGCTGACCTCGCTGGGCAAGGGTGGGCAGAACCAACCCATCGCGGCACGGCAGTGGAGCAGCGGCTTTTTGCCATCAAAGTACCAGGGCGTGCAACTTCGAGCGAAGGGCGACCCCGTGTTGTATCTGACGAATCCGAACGGCGTGACGCGTGAGCAGCAGGGCCGCGACGTGGCGGCGATCAATGCGATCAACAAGCAGCATGATGCGCGCGTCGATGATCCCGAGATCGCCACACGCATCGCGCAGTATGAAATGGCGTTTCAGATGCAGGCCAGCGTGCCGGATTTGATGGATGTGAGCAAGGAGGGCGCGAAGACGCTCGAGCTGTACGGCTGCCAGCCGGGAGATGGCTCGTTCGCGTCGAACTGCCTGCTCGCGCGTCGTCTCGCGGAGCGCGGCACACGCTTCATCCAGCTCTATCACAAGGACTGGGACCATCACGGCGGCGTGAAGGAAGGCATCGCGCTGAAGGCGCAGGAGATCGACCGCGCGTGCATGGCGCTGATCACCGATCTCAAACAGCGCGGCATGCTGGAGGAGACGCTCATCGTTTGGGCGGGCGAGTTTGGCCGCACACCGATGTCGCAGGGTGGTAGCGGGCGGGATCACCACAACAAAGCGATGTCGGTGTGGCTGGCCGGCGCGGGCATCCAAGGCGGCATGGTGCATGGAGCGACGGATGACCTCGGCTATGCTGCCGTAGAGAAGGTCACGACCGTGCATGATCTGCACGCGACGATGCTGCACCAGCTCGGCATCAATCACGATGCGTTTAGCTTCAAGTTTCAGGGATTGGACGCCAAGCTCAGCGGCGTGGAAGGCGCGAAGGTGATCAAAGGCATCCTCACATGAGCTTCCGCACCTTTGAGTCAGCTTCCGTCGGTGGCGGCATCACGCATGCCACGGTGAAGTCGGCGGCGTTGCGGCGGCGTGCGGACATCAGCTTTTATGTGCCGCCGGATGTGGCATCCGGCGAGCTGCCGCTGGTGATCCTGCTGCATGGCGTTTACGGCAGCCACTGGGCCTGGCTGTACCAAGGCGGGGCGCAGCAGGTGCTCGACCGGCTGATCCAGGAGGAAAAGCTGCCACCGCTGATGCTGGCGATGCCCTCGGACGGCCTGTGGGGCGATGGCTCGGGCTATCTGCGGCATCGCGAGGCGGATCATGCGCGATGGATCGTGGAGGAGGTGCCTGCGGCAGCGGCGGCAGTCGAGCCGCGTTGTGAAAATGCGCCGCGTTTCATCTGCGGCCTCTCCATGGGCGGCTACGGAGCTTTGCGGCTGGGGGCGCTGCATGCGGACAAGTTCGCGGCCATCAGCGCGCACAGCAGCATCACCGACGTGGCGCAGATGCAAGGCTTTGTGGAGGAAACAGCGACGCAGTTCGACCTCGCGGATGACCAGCCGCTGACGGTCATCGACTGCCTGAAGGCCAACGCCGAGAAACTGCCGCGCCTGCGGTTTGATTGTGGCACCGAGGATGTCTTGATCGTGCCGAATCGTGTGCTGCACCACGAACTCGAAGCGGCGGGCATTCCGCATCAGTATGCGGAGTTTTCCGGTGGGCACACCTGGGACTACTGGCACGCCCATCTCGCGGACACGCTGCGGTTTTTCGGGGCGGGTCTGTAATCAGGATTAAAAACAGAAGACGATTTCTTCAACGATGATGACATCGCCAGCTCCAATCACTGGATCGAATCTGGACTCGCCGGAACTGAACTCTCGACCGAACCTACTTGGCTTTCCGGGCGCTCTTTTTTCCAAATTTATAAAGATGCGCTGCATGTGCTCTCCACCGCCTCTACGCAGGACCACATATTTTTTATCGGCAAATTGGGCGAATCCTTGGGCGCGCAGTATTGCTTCCGACACCTTGATGGCTTTGGATTTGTCGGCAGCAAACTTGCCCGGCTTATTGACCATCCCCATCACCAAATAGGCATCTTCGCGATTCAATTCTTGGAATACCTTCGTCGCCAATTGCGCCGCGAATTTATTGGATGCACAACTCGCGAGGACAAAACAGAGAATGACCAATGCCAGGACATTTGCACGCTTGTTCATAGGGATGCTCATGGACATAAGAATGGCACGGGCGTTCAGTCCCGCTACTTCCGAATGGAGCGTGCCTTGTCGGTGTAGAAGACCATCGGCAGACTGAGGCTTTCTTTGTCACCGACGGGAACGCCGACGAGCGGAATGGGGGTTTTGAAGGGAAACTCGGGACTGGGCTGGAAATCCTTGTCGAAGGCGAGCATGGGGCCGCGGATGATGAGATCACGCCATTCAGCGTAGGGACCGGTAAAAACATCGGTGATGCGTTCTACCTTGGCGGAGACGGGCGTCATGACGAAACCGGCGAGCTTCGCGCCGCGTGACTCGGCCAGCGTTTTGAAGCGCTCATAATCGGCACGTTGCACGGGAAGATTCACGGCAGGGATGTCGGCATACCAGGCGACGAAGGCGGGGGAGTCGGAGATGATGTATTCGTTTTTCTCGGCGAGCAGACGCAGGATGAAAATGCGCTCGGGCAGGAAGGGCGGCCAGTGTGGCGGCATTTTGCCGCCCATGGTGAGGCCAAACTTCACCAGCACAGGCAGATTCACCGCCAGCGGCAGCGCGGTGATGAGCAGCGCGGCCAGGGGTGCGCCCCAGCGGGAGAGGAAGCCGCCAGAGATCTGGAAACGTGACCACAGCACGACCAGCATGGCCGCCCCAAAAGTGCTCATGGCAGGAACGAGCACGAGATAGAGCGCGTTGTCGTCATGCTCTTCGTTCGCGAGGCCGAGCAGGCCCATGCCGAGCGCCACGCAGGCAAACACGACCGCCAGCAGCCAGCGTGAGGCGGCGGCGTCCGCCTTGCGGAAGCGGTGCATGAGAGCGAGGAAAAAGAACAGCGCGGGCAGGACGAAGCCGAGGTGCGCATAGAGTTGCGCGAGCTGCTGCTGCGAGCTCAGGCCCAGACGGCGCAGGAGGTCATCGACCAGGATCACCGGCACGCCGGGAGAGAGGTCACGCAGCAGCGTGTCATACACGGAGGCGGAAGACTGCGCCTGTAGCAGCGCCTTGATGCCACCGAGCGGATCGCCGCAGAGCTGCACATTCCACCAGCCCCAGGCCGCGAGCGCGAGCACGGGAAACAACGCCACCACGAGCACTCCCGCACGGCCACGCGGCAAAAACGCCGCCACGCTGATGATGATGCCCAGCACGATCCACAGCGCCATCCAGTGCGTGAAGATCATCAGCATGCAGACGATGCCCAGCAATGTCAGTGGCATGAGTGCGCCGCGATTCTCTGCCGCACGCCCGGCGGCAGCGGCATAGAACCGGAAAGCGAGCGCAAACAACGGCAGCAGCATGGCGCGTGGTGAGCCGCTGACCATCAGCTCCCACGCGGGCTCGCATACCAGCAGCGCGATGGCGGCGATGGCGGCGACCTGCTCGTCAAACAACCGCCGCGCGGCCCCATGCGTGAAAAAAATCGTCAGCAGATACCAGCCGACGCCAAAAGACGCGATCACGCGGTCCAGCAGATAGATCGACCCGCCGAGCACGGGATCGTATTGATGCCAGGGTTTGAGAAAACGAAATGCCACCGACCACAGCAGCGGCTGTAGCGGCGGCTGCACGGTCTCGGGCATGGCCAGCGGCGAGACCTGCTTTCCCGCCGTTTCCAACTGCGCCCAGGCATAGGGCTGCACCACGCGAGTCTGGTACGAGCCATTCCGCGCGATTTGCCGCGCGAGCTGCGCCTGATTCATGCCCTCCTCGCTGCTGATGCCGCGAAAGGTCACAAAGACATGCAGCAACGCCATGACGAGGGCGGCGGCATAAAACACCAGTCGTAGCAATGCACCGGGGCCGGAGGAGTTGGGAGACATGTGGGCCACACTTCACCTGCCGGGGCGGTGTGCCAAGAACGATCTCGCCTCACTCATGTGGCTCAAAGGCCACGCTCAAGCATTCTTTGCGCCCAAAGAGACCGGCGCAGCGCCAGTACCAGCGCATGGCGGGCTTCACAAAGGTGCCCAGCTTGCCATCCAGAATGCGGAACTGTCCCAGCAGCTCGCCGCCATCCCGCACGTTGAGCGAACGTGCGGCGATCTTGCCCGACAGAGTGCCGCCAGCTTCCAACGTCACCGGTCCCTCGCACACGAAATTACCTGAAGCGTTACCGAAGATGCTGATCGTGCGCGCCCGCACCTCCTGCAAAAATGTCACCTCGCAGCCGGCCGCCACTTCCAGGCGATCACATACCACACAATCGGCGATGAGGCCGTCCGTGTCGATGGTGCGCGAAGGCAGCTCCTGCTCCTCTTGTTCGATGCGTTGAAGCTTCTTCAAGCAGACCGGGCAGGAAGGCGTGGCGTAATCGCCCGCGGTGGTGATGACGAACAGAAAATCGCTTTTGTCCCCCGGCAGCGCCCGCACCGCCGCCTCCAGGGCCGTGGCATCCACCGCCTCAATGCGCTGCTCCTGCGCCGCACGCAGCGCGGCCGGACTGAAACCCGCCGGCGCGATCAAAATGCCGCGCGTGTCGCGTGCGGTGCGCACCTCCTGCGCAAAGCGCTGCACCGACTCCGGCGTGGCACCCCATTCGTTCCACGGTGCGATTTTGACCATGGCGCGGCGTGGTTTGGCGGACTTCGGTTCCTCAATCATGCCAAAAAACACCACGCCATCCGGCAGCACGCGTGATCCGGCCAGCTCGCAGCCGGACTCCGTCGCAATCGCCCGCGCCAGCTCGGACAACCGCGCCCAGTCGAGACTCGCGATCAACTCTGGCGACCAGCCACTCAGCCGGTCCACACCGCCCTGCGGCCGCAGCGAGAAGCCAGCTCTTTCAAGGGTGACAAAGGGGTCGAGCATGAACTGGTTGCTGGATAGCGGGAGACTAGTGGCTGGATGGATGAAAATCGGCAGCGGTACCAAAGCACAATCAAGCACGGCACCAACCCTCTATTTCTCCAGCAGCCAGCAATCCCTTGCCGCATCTGCAAAACCCTGTTTCTTCCGCGCCACATGTCGAAAGCCGCGAAAACCGAAGAAACCAAATTTTTTCACACTGGCAGCACGGAGGCACCGTTTGAGTTCGCCTCCGGCGAGGCCCTGCCCGGCATCACTGTGTCCTATGAGACCTACGGCAAGCTCAATGCCAGCCGCAGCAATGCCATCCTGCTATTCCACGCCCTGTCCGGCAGCCAGCATGCCGCCGGCATCACCAACGCAGTCGCCGACACCGCCGAACGCTGGACGGAAGATTGCCGCACCGGCTGGTGGGATCTGTTCATCGGCCCCGACAAGGCGCTGGACACCAAACGCTACTTCATCATCTGCGCCAACTACCTCGGTGGCTGCTACGGCAGCAGCGGGCCGACTTCCATCAATCCGGCGACCGGCAAGCCTTACGGCAGCAGCTTCCCGCCAGTGACTACCAGCGATGTGGTGAAGTCACAGCTCGCCCTCATGGACCACCTCGGCATCAAAACCCTGCACGCCGTCATGGGAGCCTCGGTCGGTGGTCTGCTCGCCATCAATCTCGCCACGCTGCATCCCGAGCGGGTGAAACTCGTCATCCCCATCGCCAGCGGCTGCCGCACCACCGTGTTGACCCGCCTCACCTTGTTTGAGCAGGTGCTCGCCATCGAAAACGACCCGCACTTCCAGGGCGGCGACTACTATGACCGCACCGCACCGGAATACGGCCTCACGCTTGCCCGCATAATCAGCCATAAGACCTTTGTGCATCTCGACGCCATCGAGCGCCGCGCCCGGCAGGACTTGAAGCAGTGCGATGACACGCTCTCCTGGTACCGGGTGAAGCACAACGTCGAGAGCTACATGCTGCATCAGGGCAAGAAATTCGTGAAACGCTTCGACGCGAATACCTACCTGCGCATCGCCGACATGTGGCTGCGCTTTGACCCGCTCGCGGATGCCGGGGTGGCAACGTATGAGGAACTCTTCGCCCGTAGCGCCGCGGCCGGGCAGCATTACCTCATCTTCAGCATCGACAGCGACTTCTGCTTCTACCCCGAAGAGCAGGCGGAACTCGTCAGCCACCTCGAAAAAGCCGAGGTCTCCAACATGCACATCACCGTGCATTCCGACAAAGGCCACGACTCCTTCCTGCTGGAGCCGCAGCTCTACACCCCGCATCTGTCCTTCACGCTGGATGGGCGTTGGAACAAAGGCTCGGTGGATCGCCCGGTGCCGGAAGTGGAGTGATCAAAAACGTCCGCCATGCTCCAGCGGCACAGCAACTGGGCTACTTGGCGAACGCCTTGTCCTTGGCATTGCCGCCGCTGACGAGGTAGGCGACGAGGTCGAGGAGTTCATCCTGGTTGAGAGTGTTGATGAGGCTGGGGGGCATCATGCTGACTTTGCGGGTTCCCTTCTTGGCGATGTCACTCTCGTTAATGGCCAGCTGATCATTGGGGGCGAAGGGATTGGTCATGATAAAGACCTTGCCGTTTTCCTCGACGACGATGCGGCCGAGAATGACGCTACCGTCCTTCTTGGTGATTTCGTGACTGTCGTACTGGTCGGAGATGACCTTGCTGGGATCGACGATGTTCTCCATGAGGTCGCGCATAGTGTAGCGATTGCCAGTGCCGGTGAGATCGGGGCCGATGCTGCCGCCGTCGCCGTTAAAGCGGTGGCAGGTGGCGCACATGATGCTGCGGTACATGGCCTCGCCGTTGGTGAAGTCGCGGCCGTTGAGTCCGCCTGCGGTCAATGCGACGACTTCATCGACGCTCCAGTTTTTGCCGGGGCCTTTGGGCGCGACGTAGTTGGGGATGGTGGTGCTGGCCTCGACTTTGTTGCTGAGGGCGTCGAGCGCGGCAAATTCGGACTCGGGCACAAAGGTGGCGAGCGCGTCTTTGCGGATGTTTTCGATGAAGCCTTTGAAGCTGTTGCCACCTTTCCAAGTGCGAGCGTGGGGGAACCACGAAAAGAAGGTCTGGCGGTGCTCGGGCGTCCACCCGGCGGTGGCATTTCTCAACGCGACCATGTAGCTGATCTGCTGCGCGTTCGGGCGGCTGCCAGCGGCGGCACGGGCGGCGTTGGCATAGCCGTCGTTGCGACTCAAAACAGCATCGGTGGCGACTTCCTGGAAGTCATCCTTGGCGGTGGCCATCAAGGCGAGCGTTGTGGAGACAACCTTGGGCGAATCGACGGCAACGAGAAGCTGGCAGAGCTCGCGATTGATCATTGAATCTTCGGCCGGATAGGCCGCGTCGAGCGCTGCGGCGATCTGTGCGCAGATTTCGGCGGCAGGCTTGCCGAGACGGGTCAAAACGAGTTCCAAGGCACGCAGGCCAGCGAGCTGCTGGCTGAGCGGAAGTTTGGCGTCTTTGAGATTGCCCAGCGCGAGGAGCATGCGGCCCTGTAGTTCAGCGTTTTCGGGCGAAACATCGCCAATTGACTCGCTTGAAGTGGTCTTGGGCTTGGATTCAGGCTTGCCGCCAGTGTGGCTCGATTTGGCACCGGTCACGCGAGCGAGGGCGATGATGCCTTCGATCAAGGCGACGGGGTGTTTTTCGTTGAGCGCCTTTTCCTGCCAGAGTTCGACGGGAAGTTTTTCAATGGCGACGCGAGCGGCGTAGCGCACATGGCGGTCGCTGTGGCTGAGGTAACCCCAAGCGGTGCTGAGTGCCTTCTCGGCCTCAATCTTGCCGGTGTGGTAGCTTTCGAGTGCGGCACGCATGCTGAACTCCTCATCCAGCGGCAACGCTTTGGCAGGCGCGGTGGATTCATCGCCGACATAAGTGACGCGATAGACGCCAGACTGCGTTTTGCGACCGCCGACAGCGAAGTACATCGCGCCGTCCTGCGGATGGATGACGACATCGGTGAGCGGCAGCGGCTTGCCGAAGACGAATTCTTCCTTGGTGGCGATGTAGCTCGCGCCTTTCGGTTCGAGGTGGATGGCCCACATGGTGCCATAGGTCCAGTCGTTGATGTAAATCGCGTGCTGGTATTTGGCGGGAAATTTCGCGCCAGTGCCAGCAACAACTCCAGTGGGGCTGCCGGGGCCGATGTCGAGCGTGGTGGGCAGCGAGTCGGCGTAATAATTGGGCCATTTGCCCGCGCCGCTGCGCCAGCCGTAGTCGGCACCGCTGACGCAGTGATTCACCCGCGTGGGGCGATACCACGGGCTGCCGATGTCCCACTCCATGTCGGCGTCATAGGTGAAGAGTTCGCCCTGATCGTTGAAGCAAATGTCGAACTCATTGCGGAAGCCATAGCAGAAAAGTTCGAGGCTGCCGCCATCGGGATTCATGCTGCAAATGTAACCGCCGGGCGCGAGGATGCCGCGTGCGTGGCCGTTCGCATCCCAGAGACGCGGCAGGATGTGATCTTCGTTCCAGATTTTGGCCGGGCGGCTGTCTTCGATGCCTGCGGGCAGCTTGGTGTGGTTGCCGCAGTTGAAGAAGATGCGTTTCCCATCGGGGCTGACGACCATGCTGTGCAGACCGTGCTCACCACCGCCAGCCATGCTGTGGAGTTTGGTGGTCTTGTCGTATTGGTCGTCGCCATTCGTGTCTTGCAGACGGTAAAGGCCGTTATTTTTGCCGTCTTCGTTCACCATGACGTAGAGGCTGTCGAACGCGGCGAGCAGGCCGTGCGCTTTGCCCATTGCGAAAGCGAGTTTTTCTGGTTTCAGCGGATTCGTGTCCACGCTCATGCGGTAGATGCTGCCGTATTGGTCGCAGGCGATGAGACGGCCCTTCGGATCGACCGTGAGGGCCACCCAAGAGCCTTCCTGGTCCTTGGGCACGTTGTAGAGCTTCTCGACCTTGAAGCCCTTCGGCGCGGTGATCTCGGAGGCAGCGACGCTTTCCGCCGGACCGTCATTTTTTCTGCCGCCACCGGCTTTCCCATCCAGCGCGAGTCCCCAGGGTCCTTTGCCATAGTCGTTGATGACCAATGCTGGCTGCCAAGCCTCCGTCCCCGCTTTGGTGGCCTCCCATTTACCGTTGGTTTCGATGACAATGTCTTCCCGCCCCGCAGGCAGCTTGAGCGTCAGCCGGGCCACCAGTGCCGCCACGCCGCCTTTGTTGCGGCCATGCACGATGATCTCGTTGGTTTCGCCGCGCTTGATCTCCTTGCTAACATCGACCTTCGTCGGCTCCTGCCAGTCGGGATTCGTGAGGACCTTTTTGCCGTTTAAGATGGCGTCCGCACCATTGTCACACGTCAGCTCCAGCGTGGCCAAGTGGACGTTCTGCGGCACTTCAAAGCGATGCCGGAAGGTGACCTGCGGGTCTTTGTTGCCGTCTTTTGACAACCATATCCACTGCGGAGCGGCGGAGGCGACGTGACAGAACAGGGCGAGAGCGAGCGAGACAATAATGCGAGGCGACATGATGAGCGAAGAGTACGCCGCATGTGCCCCAACGTTGTACTGAAATCCTCAATCTTTTACCGCCTAAAACCGCCTCATGCCTCTGAGGCATTCAGTTGTTGAACAGACTCGTTCAACTGCTGCACAGCACCGTCCAAGCGCTGCACAGCACTGTCCAAGCGCTGCACCGTGTCTTCCAATTTCTGCACTGAGCCGTTCAAGTGCTGGACCGAAAGAGTCGCCACCTTGGATTTCAACTCCTTGCTGGGTTTGAACCGTACCACGCAGCGATCAGGAATCATGACCTCAGAATTTGGCTGTTTGGGGTTACGGCCAATTTTACCTTTCGCCACGCGTAAATCAAAGGTGCCAAAAGTACGCAGGGTGATCTCGTTGCCTTCAGCTAAATGCTTTGAAACCAACTCCATAAACGCCTCCACCAAGAGGAGTGTATCGGCATGCTTGATGCCAACTGTGTCGCTGATCTCGGCAACAAGTTCCTTTTTGGTGATCGTGGTCATAATTTTTCGATTAGCGGGACGTTTAGCTTGGCGCAACATAATTCCGCGAAGAATTATTTCTGACACCTATACAACTCTAAGATTATTCATTAAAATGATCGGGAATTTTACCCGGCTAAAAGCTCGGACGTGGTGCGAAAATGCGATTTCGTCAAGAGCCGAATAATCCCATTCCCATGTTGGAATACCAAATCTGCCGCTGTTTGTTTCACCTTTGTTGAAACTCCTTTGGGGATTTCGACGCCGTAGCGCACACTTTGCGATTTCAACCAACTCAAGAAGCCCTCCCGCGCCAGAATGGACGCTGCCGCCACCGCTGGATCACTTTCTGCTTTGGTGCGCTGCACGAGCTCGATGCCGCGTCCGCGCTCCTGCAAGGCGCGCTGGAGCACGGCAGGATTGGCGAACTGGTCGGAAATGGCACGCGGACAGCCAGGAACACGTTCCAGTAAGTTTTCGATGATTTTGGCATGCCCCCAGGCCAGCAGGCGGTTCAGATTGCCAAATTTTGCATACAATTCGTTGTAGCGTTCTGGATGGATCGAAATCACCTCCCACACGAGTCCGCGCGTGGCGCGAATCTCGGCGGCCAGTTTGAAAATACGCTCGTCACTGCCGATGCGCTTGCTGTCCACGGCACCGATGTCCCGCAGGCGGCGGACCACTTCAGCATCGACATAAACACCAGCGATCACCAGCGGCCCGAAAAAGTCGCCTTTGCCGCTTTCATCCACGCCGATGTGCGGCTGAAACATCTCGGGGTGATGTACCTCCTCGTAGCCGAGTTTAGCCTCGCCCAGCACTTCGGGTTCGAGGAGGTTCGTGATGAAATCCTCGGTCCCCTTCCCCTGCACGAGCACTTTCGGACCCTTTTCATACACCAGCACGTTCACCTTTGATTTGCTAGCAGCGTAGAGGCAGTACGGCTTCGTCACGAACTCAAAGCCGCGCTCCTCCAACACGGCGCGGAGTTTCGCCGTCTGCGGGACGGTGAGAGCATGCGTGTAGCTGGTCAGGGCGGGCATGGTGGTGACATAAACGACAAAGTTGACGAAAGGCTCATGAAAAATGCCGCCGCCTGTTCATAGATGGCAGCGCATGCCTTTCCGAAACTCCACGCCCGATCCCAACGCGATTGCCGCCGACTTGGTGACCTGGTTCGGACACAACGCGCGTGATTATCCCTGGCGGCGGACGCGTGACCCGTATGCCATTCTCATTGCGGAGGTCATGCTGCAGCAGACGCAAATACCCACGGTGCTGGATCGTGGTTTTTACGCGTGCTGGCTGACGCGCTTTCCTGACTTCCCCTCCCTGGCGGCGGCACAGGAGGAGGAAGTGCTCAAGGCCTGGGAAGGCTTGGGCTACTATCGGCGTGCGCGGAACCTGCACCGGCTGGCCCAGGAGGTGATGGAGCAACACAACGGCGTGTTTCCGCAGGACCCTGCGGCCATTCTTGCGCTGCCGGGCGTCGGCCCCTACACAGCAGGAGCCGTGGCAAGTTTTGCCTTTGGTCTCGCGGAACCGATCGTCGATGGCAACATCGCCCGCGTTTTGTCGCGCATTTACAACGACGCCACGCCAGTCGATTCGACCGCTGGCAGCAAGCTGCTCTGGGAGCGTGCGCGGGAACTGGTGCGAACGACCGACGATCCGCGTTCCCTGAATTCCGCGCTCATGGAGCTGGGGCAGACGCATTGCACACCGACCAAGCCCGCCTGCGAGCTCTGCCCGGTGCGCAGCCACTGCCGTACGACGGACCCCGCATCGCTGCCAGTGAAACATGCGCGCGCCGAGATCACGGCCGTCACCGAGCGCGTCGTCTTTCTGCGCACCTCAGCTGGCGTGCTGCTGGAGCTGGAAACCGGCAAGCGCCGCACCGGCCTCTGGAAACTGCCCGCGCTACCAGCCAGTCACGCTGAAAATCCACCGCCCGTCCTGCTGCGCACGCAATACGGCATCACCCGCTACAAGGTCACGCTCTGGGTGCATGAATCACCGGCACAGCCCACGGCCTGGCCTGACACGCATCGCATCATCCCTTTGGCGGAACTCGAAGCCATCCCCATGCCAGCGCCTTATCGCCGCGCTTTACGCGAGCTGCTTGAGCAGGGCGACTTCGCGCTTCTTGCCTGAATCCGCACTTTGCCATTTACAGCGGCCACTTTTCGGACTGCTATCGCTCATCGTATGAAATTCCGCTTTTACACCGCATGCCTCGCCATCGCTCTCAGCGCCTGCAAACCCGCTTCCAATGAGGCCACCGTTGACATGACGCCGGCCGCACTCCCGAAATCAGGCAAGCCGCAGGTGCTCGTGGCCAATTATCCGCTGCAATATTTCGCCCAGCGCATCGCGGGTGACATGGTCGAAGTGCGCTTCCTCGCCCCCAAAGATGAGGATCCCGCCTTCTGGCAGCCAGACGAGGCCGCCATCGCCGCCTTCCAAGCGGCCGACCTCATTCTCATGAATGGTGCCACCTATGCCAAGTGGGCCGACAAGGTCACCCTGCCCGAAGCCAAGGTCGTGGACACCTCAAAGGCTTTTGCCAACACCTTCATCGTGGTGAACGAGGCCATGACGCACAGCCACGGCCCTGGCGGCGACCACAGCCACAGCGGCACCGCATTCACCACTTGGATCGACTTCAAGCAGGCGTCGTTGCAGGCCAGAGCCGTGCGTGATGCCCTCACGGGATTGGTGCCCGAGTCCAAGGAAACGCTGGAGAAAAACTTCTCCGCACTCAAGGACGACCTCGATGGACTGAACGCACGCATGAGTGCTCTCAGCCGCCGTCTGGTGCAGCATCCGCTCGTCGCCTCGCATCCCGTGTACCAATATCTCGCGCGTCGTTACGGCTTGAACTTGAAATCCGTGCTCTGGGAGCCTGAGACTGTGCCCGATGAGCAGTCCATGAACGATCTCAAGTCCATCCTCTCAGGACATCGCGCCCGCTGGATGATCTGGGAGGGCGAACCCGCCAAGGAGAGCGTGGACAAACTCGCCGCCCTCGGCCTACAGAGCGTCGTCTTCGACCCATGCGGCAATGTGCCGGACAGCGGCGATTTTTTGAGCGTGATGCAGGCCAATGTGGCGACGCTGGAAAAGGCATTCCCGTGAGTGGGCTGCATTCTAGGGATGAACGACGACTGAAAAAATCATCTGCTAAGAAAATTTTACACTTTGTGTTTGACGGCCTAATAAAGCCGTGTCAAAGTCCGTCACCTTCAACACAAGCCATGAAAACCAACCAGACACATCTTAACTCATCCGCGCTGAACGAGCGTCGGGGAGAGATTTTGTGTGTCAGAAATGGTCTTGGCTTTATGCCCGCCTATCCGGCACATGATTGGAGTCTCCCAACCAAGAGACATCACGAGCAGGGCGCTTTGACGCCCCATTAGGCCCCCGAAGGCCAGTTTTCCGACGGAAAGCCCTGCTCGCCCACTCCAAGGCAGCAGGGCTTTTCCTTTTGTAGCGAAACGAACCACCCACCCCTATTTCCAAATCATTGATTGAACTCGCGGTCTTCACGACCGCATCCCCACAACACGAAAAACCCCGGCATCCGCGCTAACGGACACCGGGGCAAGGCCAGCCAGGCTGACTCCGGGAGGAGTCGTTTAGAGACGCCAGAGCAAGACCTGAGAACAGGTTTGCACCCTCCTACCGAATGTCAACTGAAGCAGTCTTCGAATGCGCAATATTCTTATGCCAAGGCGAGGAATGCGGGAAATCATTGTCTTCATTTCACATCACGAAACGGCTTCCCTGGGAGGTGTGCCATAAACACCGAAACATCCGCCGTGAAATACCTGCGGGTGCGACGCTAGCGATGGAGTGATCTTCACTTCATCCCGTGCGTGGCAGCGGTGTTCGTTCTTTTAAGTGATGCCAGATCGATTCATTTCGATCTGCCATCCAAGGGCGCAGAGCGTGGCACTGTGGTGTGTGACTCTGTGGGAGAGAGTGGTGACCGGCCGCCTCTGCGTCCTTGGATGGTAGAATGCAATTTCAATACGGCGGAGGCAGACAAGCAATGCGCAGGACTCCAAACCCTGGGAATGTGGGAGCGTTACCCACCCGCCGTGCCATTTCATCATTCAACGCGGCGGTAGATCGCTAAAGAGGCGGCATGGACTGTAACCCCAGTGCTCATCGAGCCCGCACGGAGCATTACCGTGACGCCGCATCATTTTTCAAATCGCAGGGAGAGCCAGCGCTCCGGCATGCCTCATAAGCATGCCTCGCCGGTGCAACTCCGGCCCCTGCATCCAATTCAGGAACGCGGATGTCCTCATCCGCTTCCCATCAAGGTCCGTTAGCTCAGTCAGCAGAGCAGCCGGTTGATAACTGGCAGACCGTGGAGCGTCACCACGCCGAGGGACCACTTTCAGATGGAGCGCGAGTGTGTCGTCAGACCACTCGCCATTTTCCCCGGGTTCGGCAACGTCTCGTGACACATATGGCGAGCAGGCTTCGCCATACTCGCGCTCCACTCTCACGCTGGATGGCTCAGACAGATGAGCGGCGGGTTGAAGCCCCGCAGAGGTTGGCGCGATACCAACTCCAGCGACCATTTCATTGCGGCATTGATGTAACAGTAACATGCGAGTCTTCCAAACTCATCACGTCGGGGCAGCACCGACATGCCGCACCATTTATCCAGTCGCTCCCGAAGTGTAAGAGCCATGCACGCCACTTTGCGAAGGTGGAAGATCGAGGTGCAAGTCCTCGCGGGAGCACCATTTCATGCGGTCGTCGTCCAGTAGCAGGACACGGCTATGCCAGGGCTGAAACGTCGGTGCGAATCCGACTGACCGCACCAACTTCAAACTCCTCCGTGGCCGACCCAGCAAGGCACCGATCTCGTAATTCGTATCATGTGAGCGCAAGCGCACAATCAAGAGGTGCGGAGCAGAAGATGCACAGCGGCAGGAGCCGCAATCTCACCGGAGGATCCATTTCACACTCCCTTCATAGTGTAACAGCAGCATTCTTCGTTGTGAACGAAGCGGTGCCGGGGCAGAACCGGCTGAGGGAACCATTTCATTCGTGCACAAGGCAAAGAGCCGAGCCAGCGGCCTGCAAAACCGCATTACCCAGTGCGAGCTTGGGGCGCACGTCCAACTTCAAAGCGGAGAGCCAAGTGCAAAGGGCGGAGAGTCTGAACTCTCTCTGCCCTACACCCTCAGCCCTTCGCCATTTCGGATACGAGAGAGCCAGCGAACTCACTTGGTTTGGGACCAAGACGCGCCCGTGGCAGCACCGGGGTATCCGACCATTTTCACGTCCCCGTAGCTCAGCAGACAGAGTGGCTGATTACGAATCAGCAGGCCGCAGGTGCAAATCCTGCCGGGGACACTTTTTCGAGACTCCTCTAGCTCAATCGGCAGAGCACCGCGCTTCGAACGCGGAGGTTGCGGGTGCAAGTCCTGCCAGGAGTGCCATTTCAAGATAGGGGTAGGGACAGCGCATTGGTTTGCGCCGCCCCTCCCTCCGAACCGGACTGGCAGATTTCCCGCATCCGGCTCTCCGGTCAGTTGTTGGCTGCTACACGCAGGCTAATGATTTCCAACTCTC
>Ga0209702_10005403_pt1 | contig 17410 bp, 10 predicted proteins | sample FRY01_FD_187210 | JGI IMG/M metagenome (GOLD analysis project Ga0209702, IMG submission 187210) | Freshwater microbial communities from Lake Fryxell liftoff mats and glacier meltwater in Antarctica - FRY-01 (SPAdes) (version 2) | ecosystem: Environmental > Aquatic > Freshwater > Ice > Glacier...
TAAATCATCTTTTTGGCACTTTTTTCAAACCCTTATTTTTAAAATTATTGAAGTCATGAATTTTAATTTAAAAATAAAAATGGCTTTTTAAGGCTCGACTATATAACTTAATTCATAACAAAAACATTAAACCAAAAGCAAAAATATTAAAGTTCAACAGTTACTTTGTTTAACTATATTTAGCAAAATATAAACAAAATATATGGTTTGAAAAATAAAAAGTTTGCAAATAAAATGCAACTTGCTGATAAAGAGCATTTTGCAAACATTAAATTTAAATATAAAAAAAACTTGCTTTTTTTTTTATAAATTTAAATTTAATAATACTTTTGTAAATTAAAAAAACAGCATAATGATTAAAAGAATTACAAAAATTTCAATTCTATTTTCTTTATTACTTGCTAAAGAAATGCTTTCTTGCAGTATTACGCCAAATTTTTCCTATACGACTATAAAAAATTGTGGTTCTCCTTATATAATTAAAGTTAAAAATACATCGAACGGCAATTTCAGTAATAACACTAAATATTGGTTTAAAATAAATGGAAAAACAACAGATACCATAATAAACCTTGATTCTATGGAGTTATTATTAAAAAAAGTAGGCAGCAATTCTGTAAAGCTTTTTGTAAAAGATTCTGCGGGTTGCATAGACTCAACGACAAGCACTAATATTACTGTTAATTCAAATGCGCCTACTATTCTTGACCAAACCAATAATTACAATTACCAACCAACATGGACAAACTGCGTTAGTTTTATAACCGACCCTGACACTTTTACACTAAAATTGAGTTCGGCAGATACCTTAAAAAAACTTAAAATAATTTGGGGGGATGGAAACTCAGATACTATTGGAAACGATGTAATTCCGAACACTATCATTAGTCATTTTTATCAACAGCAAGGAGATTTTACTATAAAAATCATTACAACAAATGGCGCTTGTGTAGATACAATTTATGGATTATTTTTTAATCAAAGAACGCCAACTGCTGGAATAATTGGTCCGCCATCTGGAGGCAATAGAGGTTGTGTGCCGCATTCGCTTAAAATAAAAAACAACTCGAATAATATTTCAAGTTTGACAACATTTGTGATAGAATGGGGAGATGGCGAATCAACAAAGACAGGCTATCAAACTGCAAAAGACAGCTTTATACATATTTATAAAAAAGGATTGTGTAGCGGAGTAATTAAATTGACTGCCTCTAATGTATGTGGCTCATCATTCACAACCTGGAACCCAATAGATATTAGCGACAAAGATAAAGCAAAATGGAGCCATACCCCCACTTGTAATCCAACGCAGGATTATATATTTAAAAATATAAGTTCTGATTTATATTGTTTAATACCTGATATTAAAGAGTATTTTTGGGATTTTGGCGATGGTACAACGAATGGATGGATATTTAACAGGGCAGACCAAAGAAAAAGATATGCTAAAGAAGGCGATTATACGATTACCTTGATAGCAAAAAACAGCTGTGGTTTTGATACTTTTAAAGAAAAAATAATGGTTTATTATAACCCAATAGCCAAATTCTCTTTTGACCAAAATCGTGGCTGCAATCCTCTAATTGTTAATGTTATTGATACATCATCGGGCAGAGAAAATACAAGACTTTGGACAATTACGGAAGGAAATAAAACTACCACTTCAACTGATTCAATATTAAAACAAACATTTACAACGCCCGGAACGCACACAATAACTTTAAAAGTTTCGAATAAATGTAATAGTTCCAGTTTAACACAGAAATTTATTGTGAACGACAAGCCAAAATCAAATTTCACGATGACTAATGCTGGTTGCAAACCTCTAAAAGTAAATTTTAATAATACAACAAACTCTTACTTTTCTAATGCAAATTTCACCTGGGATTTTGGAGACAACAGTTCGAGTAATTCAAAAAACCCACAGCAAAAAATTTATTCAAATGCTGGTGTTTATTCGATTAAATTGGTTGTAAACGACAGTTGTGGAACAGATACAATTATAAAAACGCTCACTGTTTATGATTTGCCACAAGCTAATTTTAGTATTGATACTGCAGGTTGCACCTTTGATTCTTTAAAGATTACAAATACATCGACAAATTCCAACCTTTTTAATTGGAACTTTGGCAATACTTTTAATAAAACCACCACTTCTACCAATGATTTTAAATATAGTTATAACAACTTTGGCAATTTTACAATAACAATGGTAGCTGGAACAAGCGCAGGTTGCAAAGATACAACTAGTAGAAAAATAAGAATTAAACCAGGCGCAAAAGCGGATTTCACAATTGACAAAACTTTTGGCTGTGCACCTGCAACCTTTAATTTCAAAAACACTTCGTTGCTCAGTGGTGGATTCTTTTGGTATATAAACAATCAATTATCGACTCAAAATCAAACTTTAAGCGCTTTGAACATAGACAATGACAGCACAATTCTAAAAATAAAACTAATTGCGATTAGCACTTCCTCTTGTCAAGGTGATTCTATTGAAAAAACTATATTTACTCCTAAAAACCCAAAAGCCATCATCGAAAATAGTGATTCTGGCTGCGCGCCATTAAAAATTCAAACAAACAATCTTTCAGAGTTTTCTAATAGTTATTTATGGAACTTTAATTCTAATGAAAAATCAACTTTAAAAAACCCGTCAACCATTTTTAATGGTTCATTGGTTGCGGATACCATTCAATTCTATAAATTAAAAGTAAAAAATTGGGCAGGTTGTGTTGATTCCACTATTGGCAAAGCAAAAATATTTGCACTACCTAAAGCCAATTTTGATATAAATGAAACACAGGGATGTTCGCCATTAAACATTACATCCACAAATATTTCATTAACTAATAATTCAAAATTATTTAACACACTCTATTTTAGATGGAAACTTCAAGACTCATTGTCAACAAGTGAAAACTTTTCAGACATTTTTTATGGCAGTAAAAAAAATGATACTGTTTATAAAATTCAATTAAATGTAACTTCAACCGATGGTTGCAAAGACTCAACAACAAAAAACATAAAAGTTTTTGCAGACCCTGAAACTAATTTTATTTTAAATAAGTATCAAGGATGCTATCAAATTTCAATTAACTCAACAAATCAAACCAAAACTAAAGGCTCGGCAGATGCTTCAAAAACTAGCTTTACTTGGAATTGGGGAAACGGACAAACATCATTTAATCAAAATTTTTCTAATACTTATTTCGCCTCTAACTTTTCTGACACCGTATATAAAATTACTTTAAGTGCTAGTAGCGAGTTTGGTTGTAAAGATACACTTGAAAAAGAAGTAACAGTTTTTGCCAAGCCGAATGCTATATTTTCATTAAATCAATCACAAGGTTGTACCCCATTAATCATTGAAACGAGGAATCTATCAACTTCTAAAAATAATTTAGCGTTAAATTATAAATGGTCATTTAATAGAAACATTCAATCAACTAAAACTAATGATACTATTATTTATACAAATAAATCTGACAACTACAAAAATGAAACAATTGAGTTGATATCAACAAGTTTTCATGGATGCAAAGACACTGCTTTAGAACAAATAATTGTTTTTCCAAAACCAAAAGTAAATTTTAATTTGTCTGCTACAAGTGCATGCGCTCCAGCAAAGATAGATGCAATTGACAATTCAATAAATGCAAATAAAAACTATTGGGGCATAAATGAACCATTATTTAATGAAAATCCAGTGAAAACTTTTCACCTTCCTGGCATATTTTTATTTGACACTGTTTACAATCTATATCATCAAGTTGAATCACCTGAAGGTTGTTGGAGTGACACTATATCAAAAGCCGTTTCAATATTTGGCAAGCCACAAGCTTCATTTGAAATTCCTAAAGACTCTTCTTGCAGCGCAGAAAAACATCAAATCAAAAACAATTCTTTAGGCGCAGTTTCATACACTTGGGATTTTGGCAATGGAAGCAACAGTTTGAAAGTAAATCCAACTATTGCCTATAATCTGAATCCATTTAACCAAACCAATCAAATTTTCAAAATAACTTTGACTGTAAACTCATCAAAAAGCTGCAAGGATACTGTTTCAAAAAACATATTTGTTGTGAACAAACCAATTGCAAATATAATCTTGGATAAATACTATGGTTGCTCCCCGCTAGCAGTGAATTTTAAAAACCCATCGTCTAGATTTTCAACAATCAAATGGGATTTTGGCGATAACGCAAGTTTTGAAGGTGGCGATTCAATTACACATATTTTTACGAACAACAATAGTTTGCCAATTGTCAATCAAATAAAATTAACCAGATCTCTTTTCAATTGTAAAGATTCAATGACAACCATTGTTACAACTCATCCTATTCCTAATGCAGATTTTCGAATAAACCGTCCTAATTTATGCGATGCAGGTTTTTTTGAATTTAACGATAATTCTAAAAATCGAAGCGTTAGTATTTGGTCAATAAATGAAACCGTATTTTATGGGCAGCTTGACTTAAACACGACATTAAGTTATTCCTTTATCCAAGACACAGTACACAAAATTAAACTTTCCGTTGAAAATAATTATGGGTGCAAAGACAGTTTAATAAAACCCGTTATTTTGAAACCGAAAATGAAAATTGCATTTTATAGCAGCCCAGGAGAGTCGTGCGAAAAAGGGATGACGAGTTTTATTAACCAATCAAAAAATGCTGTTAGATATTTATGGAAATTTGGTGATAATGGATTTTCTAATGAAATAAATCCACAATATATTTACAAAAACCCTGGTGACTTTTCTGTTAAATTATACGGATATGACAGGGATGGATGCGTAGACAGCTCGACAAACAATTTTTTTCAAAGGGTATTAGCATTACCAAATTATGATATTTCTTATCTGCCACTTGCACCCAAGTTACCAAATGCTATCGTTAATTTTATTGCATTTACAAAAACAGGTTATAGCGATTTAGAAAAAACAACTTTTAATTGGGATTTCGAAAATGGCGATTCTTTTAAACATATTGGCAGTTCTAGTGCTGTTTATGTAACTTATTATAAAAAAGGGCTTTATTTTGTTTCCGTTAAAATTTCTAACAAACATTGTAGTTCAATTGTAAGAAAATCAGTCTATATTGATCAATTTAAACCAATTGCTAACTTTTTAGCTGATACTTTGTTTGGTTGTGCTCCTTTAAAAGTAAAATTTACCAATCTATCGGAATATTCCGACACATTTATTTGGAATTTTGGTGATGCAACACCAGAATCATTAGAAAAAAACCCAATCCATTTTTTCAATAGAACAGGAACCTTTGAAGTTACGCTTACGGCAATTGGCGAAGGTGGGCTTAGCATTTATAAAAGAGTAAAATACATAGTTACATTAGGAAAGCCAAGTGCTGACTTCAATGTTTCAAAGAAATTTCTTTCTATTCCAAATGCTATATTTAAAGCTACAAATGAATCTTATGATTTTGTTTCTAGCCAATGGTCGGTAACTGATAGCCTTGGAAATGAGCAACAATCATCAATTTTAAAAGATCCTTCTTTCAACATTAATCAAGTAGGAAGGTTTAACATTTCTTTGATTGTTTCAAACTCCAATGGATGTGTTGACACCTTAATAAAGCCTAATTATATTAGAACAGAACAGCCCGGATATGCTTATGTTCCATCGGCTTTTTCTCCTAATAAAAACAACATGAATGATGGATTTAAGCCTGAATTATTCAATGTAAAAGACAGGAATTACACTTTCCAAATTTTTACACGCTGGGGCGAAAAAATATTTGAAACTAGTGATATAAATGGTGAATGGGATGGAACCTACAATGAAAAAAACTGCTCGCAAGAAGTTTATGTTTGGATAGTTTATGGCGAATTTGCAAACAATGAGACTTTTTCTAGAAAAGGAACATTAACCTTATTGAGATAATGGTTTAATATTGAATGAAATACAAGCCCTTGTTATCTACTTTCATAATTGGAGGCTGACGCATTAATTCAAAAAAATCGTATCCTTTTTGCAAATTTTCCCAAAAAAAGAGTCGATTAGGATCAAAGTTATATGCTGAATTCAAATAAGACCAATTGCTAGCATTCATTCTACAAGGGAAAATGTGTATTGGAATATAATAATTGGTGTTATTTGCGCTTGAATTTACTTGTATATTGCACCAATATAGTTCTTTTATGACTTGATTACTCATAGGTAAACAACCAATGGTTAAACTATCGCCATGGACAAATATTTGCCCACCATAATTTCCTTTTTTGCCTAAAATACTATCACTTTTGTTAGGATAAGAAACTTTATAAGACAAATAAAAACTGCTATATGGGTTGTATTGATTGATGGTATAAAAACCTTCAGGCACTTGAAAATCGCCTTCATATCTTTTTGGGCCAAGCGAACCTGAAGTATTTACTACTTTATATATTTTTAATAGTTTATAACGATGATGAGCGCTATCTGCGGCCCAAAGCTCCATTTCTTTTTCTTTTTTAAAGGACCTCCAATAAACAAATTTAGGTGGATATTGCAAATGATTGCTTTGAAAAAGACTTTTTAATTTATCATCAGCAGACAGCCTAGCCTCCCAAACCCTTTGATTGCCGAGTTGTCTTTCAGTAAAAATTTGAGGTTGAGCAAAAATTTTAAGTGATACAAAAAACAAAACTAAATGGAAACAGCGAACCATTAATCAATTACACTAACTTTAATACTATTTGCCATCGATTTTTTATGAATTGGCATACTCGCTGTGTGAATGACAATATCGCCAAATTCTACAAGATTATTTGCTTTTAATATCTCAATTACATCTATAAAAGTGTGATCGGTGCTAATATATTCATCATAATAAAACCCACGCACTCCCCAAACTAAGCTCATCGCTTTTAACAAAATTTCATTATTTGTGAAAATATAAATATTAGCTTTTGGCCTGTAACTAGATATTTCCATAGCCGAATAGCCCGACCTTGTCATTCCAACAATAGATTTTGCTTTCAGATGATCGCTCATCCTAACTGCAGTAAAACAAACTTCGTCTGAAATAAAAGTTTCACTTAATAAATTGGGTTTTTGACCTTTAAAATAAACCCTTTTATCTTTTTCTACATCCTTGACAATTTTTTCCATGGTTTCCACAACCTTTAGCGGAAAAAGGCCAACACTTGTTTCGGCACTTAACATCACAGCATCCGCACCATCAATAACAGCATTTGCAACATCGCTAACCTCTGCCCTTGTTGGTGTTGAGCTAAATATCATACTTTCCATCATTTGCGTTGCTACTATAACAGGAATGGCAGCATTGATACATTTTTCAATAATATTTTTTTGAATAATTGGCAAATCCTGCAATGGCATTTCCACCCCTAAATCTCCACGCGCGACCATAATTGCATCCGTTACAGCAATAATGGAATCAATATTTTTAACCGCTTCGGGCTTTTCTATTTTTGCAATAACTCTTGCTTCGCTTCCTTTTTCTAGAATCCTTCTTTTTAGGTCAATAATGTCTTCTGCTTTTCTAACAAAAGAAAGTCCTATCCATTCAACATTATTTTCAAGTGCAAAATCCAAATCTATAATATCTTTTTCTGTTAAACTAGGAAAAGAAACATCTGTATTTGGCAAATTAAATCCTTTTTTAGATTTCAACAATCCACCCTGCATAATTTCTGCCATTACATCCGTTTCATTTAAAATTTTAACCACTTTAAACTCTAATTTTCCATCGTCAAGCAAAATCATTTCTCCAGGTTTTAAATCCTTGGCTAAATTTCTATAACGAATGGTGATTCTATTGGCATTTCCTATTATTTCATCGCTTGTTAAAGTAATAAAATTTCCTGTTTCTATCATTACCTCTTCGTTTTCTATAATACCTATTCTTAGTTTTGGGCCTTGCAAATCTTGAAGAATACAAATATCAGAATTTAACTCTTTGTTTATTTCTATGATAGCTTTTATTACTTTTAAATGGTCTTCGTGGCTGCCATGCGAAGAATTTATACGCACCACATCAACACCCGCAATAACAAGGCTTTTCAGCATTTCTTTCGACTCTGTGGCGGGACCAATTGTGGCCACTATTTTTGTTTTGTTGAAGTTATATTTGTACATTTATATCGTTTTGAAATTCTTTTGTATTTATTAAGTTATTTAAGATTGAATCTGCGTTTTTTATTAGTTTATTATCTATTAAAAATGTATTTTCTATCGCATTGTTTTTTTTTATTTCTGAAACTGCCATCGAAAAATAATTGAAAATATCATCGCCATTACAAATAAAAAAATAATCAAACAATGGTTTTGTTTGCAAAAAATATGCATTTGAGCCTTTGTTTTCTAATAAATGCCAATGCAGTTCAACATCTTCGAAATAGCCGTAACAATGATTATGCAAACTTATTTTGTTTTGTTCTGATTGTTTCTCCCAATTTTGCGACAAATGAAAATCCATTTTAAAAGACTGATTAATTTGCCAAGCCAATGAATATATTGGCAGCGTAGTTTTAATTGCAGCTATTTCAAATTGAAGATATGGGCTGTTTTTACTCATTTATTTCATGATACATAATACTAAAAAAAACAAAATCTAATAAGTTCACAAAATTAAGTCTTTTTGTGTTAAACTGTTGTTAATTTTACATCAATTTAACAACAGAGTCTAAAACTTTTTGAACAGGCAAATCGTGCATGCAACTTTCTCCTAGTTTGCAAGAACCTCTATAAAAACATTGACACTCTTTGTCTGGCATCACAATTTCACCATTACCAAATAAATCAAATTCATGGGGATTAAATATATTATTCATTAACACAATCTTTTTTTGCAAGCCAAGTGTAAGATGCATTCCCATTGTTACTTGAGTAACTACTAAATGGCATTGGTTGATTAAATTAATAAATTGCGGCAAAGAGAAAAAGCCTAAATATTTTGCCCCACTCAGTTTTTGTATGGTTAAATTCCTTTCGTTTTCTTGCTCTCCTCCCAATAAAATCACCTCAAAGCCTTTATTCAATAATTCTTTCGCCAAGTTTGCAAAATATTCCATTGGCCAAAGCCTAGTGGTCCATCTATCGCCACAGCCGGTATTAAGCCCAATAATTTTCTTTGATTTATCAATGGCAGTCCAATCATAACCTTTATCGTTGTGATTATCAAGCATATAATGTTCTCCTTTATACTCCAAACCACACATTTCATAAATCTCTTGGCAATAGTTCATTGTATTGGCCTTGCTTACATCATCAAACAAACCAGTATGATATTTATGATTCGCCAAATCATTGATAGGTTGAGCAACATTGTCTTTTAAAACATAACCAAATTTTTCTCTCGCTTTCACATTTAATAGCAATGCGCAGGCTTCTTTTTCTTTATCAAGATTAATTGCTATATCAAATTCGGCCGATTGTAAATATAAAGCAGACGCATAATCAAATTTCAATATTTCGTGTATGGCATCTTTTGGCAAAATAGCTGGCGTAAGAGTTAGCCAAGTTATTTTACAGTTGGGATACAATTTTTTGAAGGTTGAAATAAGAGGCGTTGTTCTTATAACATCTCCTATAGCACCAAGTTTTATTATTAAAATACGCTTGGATATTTCAGTAAATTCGGGACAACTATTGCAATGATACCCATTTAGTTTATGTGGATTGCAAGGCACATCGCCCTTAAAATGGAGACAATTGGGTTTAAAAAAATTCATATTAAATTTGAATGCAAAGTAATGATTTTTAATAGTTAAAAAAAAATATTTATTCATTTTAATCCTAAAAAAAACTAAACTTGTCTAATAATGGTTTTAAAAGATTATAAAATACTTTTAAATTTGTTAAAAAAGAGTTAATTTTGTAACACAATTTAAATTTGATTTCTAAATATAAATATATCCTCCTTTTTTGTTTGGTTTCTATCATTTATAGCGAATCATCAGCCACACATTTAGTCGGGGGGTTTATTAGTTATCAATATTTAAGGCCGACAAGCGCAGGCGCAAGATACAGAATAACAATAGTTTCCTACAGAGATTGTAAAGCTGGCTCAATAAACTTTGCAGATGATATTGATGTTTGTTTTTACAACCGCTCCAACAATAATTTATATTCTAGTGAAAACTTCAGAATTAGTAATAAAGGAAAAGTTCAACCAATTGGCCGAACAGATTGCCCAGAGACAGTCAGTGTTTGTTTGGAACGCGCCTTTTATATTAAAGATGTAGAACTGCCTACAAGTTCATTTGGATACTTTGTAAAATATGAAGTTTGTTGCCGAAATGAGCAAGTAAATTTAAGAAGCGATATCAATGGTGACCCATTTATTGGTCAAACCTACCAAACCATTATTCCTCCAACAAATTTAAAAAACAGTTCGCCTTTTTTTCAAGATGTGCCTGTTCCATTTATTTGTGCAAACGACACCACTAGTTTAAGCAATTACGCTATTGACCCCGATGGCGATTCTTTGGTTTATAAACTGGCAACGCCTTGGTATGGTGCTTCTTTAGCAAACAACTTTCCTGGTTGCTCGCCTAGATATACCGCCCCAGTTGAAATATTTGGAGTTGATTATTCAAATGGTTACAGCGGAGCAAGACCTTTTGGAAACACAGGTGTGGCAACCATCAACTCCAGAAATGGAATTACAACTTATTATTCTACAAGAATAGGAAACTTTGCCATTGCAATAGATTTAGAAGAATATAGAAATGGGGTTTTATTAAGTTCAACTCGATTGGATTTGCAAATTTTGGTAACCACTTGCCGACCCAATTTTATTCCTACCCTTAGTTTATCTAATTCTAATTTAAGTATAATGGAAGGCGACAAACTTTGTTTTGATGTAATTGGAAATGATCAAGACAGAAATCAGAATCTGACATTAAACGGTTTTGGCGATTTATTGAATGGAGCCAATGGTTTTAAGGGAAATAAAGCAACTTTTACAAATAAAACAGGAGGCAATTCTGTTAGTTCAGAATTTTGCTGGCAAACATCTTGTGGACAAGGTTTCAGAGAGTCATATTTGTTTGCTGCTCAGGTTATTGATGATGGATGCCCTTCAAAATTTAGACTGAGAAACTATAATATTATTGTTAGAACTTTTAGCCCAACAATAAACATTGCCGGGCCAACTAATATTTGTCAAGGGTCTAAAAACAATATTTATTCATTTACTACAAATGCAGCAAACCCGAGTGACTTAACTGGTGTAACTTACGAATTTAAAATAACGAACGGAACAGTGGTTTCTTCCACAAATAATCAAGTTGTTGTAAATTGGAATGTTGGAAGCCCTGCAGGAACAATAGAAATTACAGCAATTTCTCGTTTTGGATGCAAGTCGGCTCCATTTTCTCGAACCTTCAATCTTGTTCCTGCGCCACCAAAACCTGTACTTTTAAATATTGATACTATCTGCCCTCAATCAAGCAAAACTTACACAACCCCTTTAACAAATGGCAACTCTTATTTTTGGATAATAAATAATGGTGTCATCAATTCAACCACACCTATAAATACGGCAAATGTAACTTGGAATAATCCTGGAACAGGATTTTTGAAACTGTACCAAGTCAATAATTTTGGTTGTCCAAGTGATACCTCAGTTCTTAGTATTTGGGTTTCTAAACCAAATGTTACCAATATAATTGGTCGCTCATCGGTTTGCCCAAACTCTTCAAATGTAGAATATAGAGTTAATGAAATAAAACCAAACACCACTTTTCAATGGTGGGTTTCAAGAGGAACAATTAGCAGTAATGTGCCATTGGGTTCAATAAAAGTAGATTGGGGTGGACCTGGAATTGGGAATATAAAATTAATTGCAATTGATAAATTTGGATGCGTGAGCGACACCTCTCGAAAAACAATAAATAAACAATATAATCTTGTTGCAGATAGCATTCAAGGTGACACAAATATATGTGAATTAACCACTAACAAAAAATACAAGGTTAATTTCGTACCTAAATCTATTTACTCTTGGACAGTTAACGGAGGAGTAATCACAAATGGGCAAGGCACATCAGAAATTACAGTTGATTGGGGAGTTGCTGGCGAAGGCGATGTCTCAATGTTTGAAACTAATTTCGATTCAATAAATAATAGAATATGTATTTCAGGGGTATTTATTTTAAAAGTACACATTAAACCAAAACCAATTGCAAATGTAATAAATGGGCAGCTACAATTTTGTCAAAACACAGGCGATTACATCTATTCTATTAATGGATTTGCCAATTCAAAATATTTATGGACTATAAATGGCGATAGCTCAAGGATAATAGGGCAAGGCAGCAATACCATAACTATAAAATCCACTACTTTTGGAAACTTTAAAATAGTTGTTAAAGAAACTAGCGAATTTGAGTGCGAAGGCGATACAACGCAAAAAAACATTGTCATTTATCCGCAACCACAAACCTCCCCCATTTTGGGCGATTCTGTTGTTTGTTTTCCAAATGGAAACAATTTGATATACTCCGTATCGGGTTTGCCAAACTCAACCTTTGAATGGTTTGTTATTGGAGGAACAATTATCAATCCTTCGCAAAATAATAATATCATAGTTTCGTGGAATGGCGGTTCTAACAACCTATTAAAAGTTATTGAAAAATCAGACTTTGGATGCCCAGGAGACACTGTTTATTTGAATGTATTTTACGACAATCCTAGCGTTTATTTAAATTATATTACAGTAAATCCACCACCTCAAAGCGACAATGGCATTGATGTGTATTTTGAGTTAAAAAATGCGCCTCGATATAATACTCAAATTTATATTCAAAATAAAATTGCTGCAAGTGCAAATTCATTTCAAACAATTGGAAATGTAAATTCAAACATTCAAAACTACAATCATGCACCTATAAACACTGACATTGCCCCGTTCGAATATAGAATTAAAATAAATAATTTATGCAATGATTCTATTTTCTCTGAATCGCACACAAATATTAATTTAAAAGGAACTAAAATTAGTGCTTATAATGTTGACTTGAACTTTTCTCCATATTTAGGTTGGACAAACAATCTTCAATATGATATTTTTCGACTTCTTTTAAATAAAACTGACTTTGAAAGCTATGAACCAATGGTAACAAATTTTGCAGCAAGATATAATAATGGACTTGAACATTTCACACAATGTTACCGTGTGAGAGCAAAAAATGGCACGACTGATACTTTTACTTGGAGTAATGATATTTGTTTTAATTTTGACCCATTGATTTTTTTTCCTACTGCTTTTTCGCCCAATTCAGATGAATTTAACAACAATTTTTTTGTCGTTGGAGGGGCATTAAAATCTGTAGAATATTCAATTTTTAATCGTTGGGGCGAAAAACTGTTTGTGGGAAATGATTTGTCTGACAAATGGAACGGAAAATACAAAGGTGTTGACCAGCCGCAAGATGTTTATATGTACACTTGTGTTTATATAGATTACAAAGGAAAAGTTTATTCAACAAAAGGAACAATTACCTTGTTGAGATAATAAAACTATTTGTGTTTGCAACAGTTTTCCACTTTTCCTTCTTCCGTAAAAGAAGGACTGATATGTGGAATCCCTAAATTTAACCCCCTAAGTATTAAAAGAATCCCTAATATGACAGTGAAAATGGATGAAGCCATTTTAAACGACTTTCTTTTTTGAAGATTAAATTTATAATTCAAAACAATTGTGGCGATCAATAATGGAGCCGTGCCAAGTCCAAAAATAAACATAAATGCAAACCCTTTGTCAACACTTGCAAACGAAATAGCAATAGCCATTGCCGTATAAACCAATCCACAGGGCAAAAAAGCATTTAAAAAACCCAAAGCAGGAAATTTAAATACACTTTTATTTTTTAATGCCTTTCCATACAGTTTGTTAAAAAAAAGGTTGAATTTAGAATTTACTTTTATCTTATTTTTCAGATAAGGAAAAGCAAACAATAGCAAAATAAATATGCCTGAAAAAATTGACAGGACTTGTTGCCAAATCACCAATTTAAGGCTACTACCAAGCAAACCTACTAACAAACCTATTACACCATAACCTAAAGCTTTTGAAAGAAAATAAGAAAAAATAGCCAACCACTTTCGTTTGTCTTCCAATTGATGAAAAGGCAAGCCCAAGACCAAAGGCCCGCACATTCCAACACAATGCAAACTGCCACCCAAACCAAGTATTAGAGCCGATGTAACTAAAAAATACATAATAAAACTTAAAGTAAAAACACCATTTCTCTTAAATACTGCTTTCCATTATTTGTAAATGAAATTTTAGCAGTATATTCTGTTTTTTTCCAATCTTTGGTAATAAATTGATAAATACCGGATTCACTTGGCAATATTTTCAACAATTTATCTTGCTCAATATCAGAAATGCAATAAATTTGAATTTCTCCATTTTCTATGTATTTGCATAGTGGCTTCGGAATCTGAATTTGCAGAATATCATCAGTATTATTTAATGTAAACTCATCATAATAAGGTTTTGCATTTTCTTTAGCATTAATTTTATCTTGAAATTTCAATTCATCTTCATAATAGTTTACACTAACCATTTGAACCTCTTGCTTTATGCTTTTATATACCAAAAAGCTCATTAAACCTAGAGCCATAGCAAAGCCTAAAATAATTAAATTTCCAGAATGTGTTAATTTGTTTTTTTTCATTTTATTATTAATTTTAATACTGACCCAAGAAAGTGACTTTTTTAGATAAAATTAGCTCTCCATTTGATATCACATTTACTTTAATTTTCTCTTTCCTTTTGGTTATATTCCCCTTTGGAATTTTCACAAAAAAGGTTTCCTCAGACACAACACCGGACTTTAAACTATCTAAATGATTGCCCACATAAACAATGACAGCATCGAGCCTATTAACCTCTAATTTATAAGGTTCCGTTTTATAACTCTTACTCACAATTTTTATTCTAAATAAATTGCTAATAGTTCCATCTGTGTTTTCTTGCAAACTTTGGCCTGGCACACGAAGCAGCGTTGCATCAAACATTTCTCTATTAACAATCAATGTTACAAACACTCCTATAAGCACAATTAGTGCTGCAGTATATGCTTTTATACGATAAGTAACTTGGAATTTCTCGTTCTTTTCAAGATTGTTTTCAGTATAGTACCTAATTAGGTTTAAAGGCTTATTTACTTTTTTCATTACAACATTGCAAGCATCAATGCATGCCGTGCAATTTACACACTCCAGCTGCGTGCCATTTCTAATATCAATCCCAGTTGGGCAAACTTTAACACATAGATTGCAATCTATACAATCGCCTTTAATCTCGGTTGTGTCTCGGCTGCTTTTCCCTCTTGGCTCTCCCCTGTTATAATCATAAGCTACAACAATAGAATTTTTATCTAATAAAACACTTTGTAGTCGTCCATAAGGACAAATTACAGTGCAAACTATTTCTCTTACGAATGCAAAAACACAATAAAATGCGACTGTAAAAAACATAATAGCAATAAACCCACCTATGTGCATTGAAATAGGTTCAGTCATAATTTGAAACAAATCGTCTATCCCAATAATGTAAGATAAAAAGGTATTCGTAACAAGAAAAGCTATAATAAAGAATATAACATGTTTAATTGTTTTCCGAATATAAATTTCTGTTGTCCATTTGCTTTCATTCGCTTTTTGTTGTTTTTGTGCGCTGCCTTCTATCCGATATTCTATTTTTCGAAACACAAATTCTAAAAACACTGTTTGTGGGCAAGCCCAGCCGCAGAACACTCTGCCAAAAATTAAAGTAAAGACTATGATAAAAAGCAAAAACACCAGCATGCCTGCACCAAATATAACGGCATCTTGAGGCAAGAATACTTTACCGAATATACTAAATTTAGCTTTTATAATATCAAACTGAAGAAAAGGCTTTCCATTTACTTTAATAAAAGGCATGCTAAAGAACAAAATCAGATAAATCGTATTAAAGATATATCTTAAACTAGTTAGTTTTCCCTTTGAAGGCAGAACATACATCCATTTCCGTTTACCTTTGGTGTCAACGGTTGAAATTTTGTTTCTAAAATCGAAAATGGATGATTTTTCTTGCACCGTCAGTTATTTTGTAGTTTTTGTTGTATCGCTTGGCATACCTTCAGTTGCAGGGCTTTCGACCCCAGCCTCTGTATATAATTCGCCTTGGGCTTCTTTTGCTCCGGCAGGATTTGATCCTTTCAAACTTAAGACATAGCTAGAAACTTGTGCCATTTGAACAGGCGAAAAATCTTCCTTCCAACTTTTCATTCCTTTTTCTGGCCAGCCATATTTAACTGAATAAAACACATCTTTCACACTGCCTTTGTGCATCCAATGGTCATCGGTTAAGTTCGGCCCAATTGTGTTTCCTTGGCCTTTATCGCCATGGCATGCAACACAGTTTTTTGCATAAATTTCGCCACCTGCTTTAATGCCAGATACATCTAACATAGCCACATTATTTTCGTCAACATTGTTTGTTTCATTTTTTAAAGCCAATGCTTTTTTTATGTCAGCTTCTCTATTTTCAATGGCAAGTTCGGTATATTGACTTGGTATTCCTTCAGAAATAAAAAACCTATAACAATAAACTATAGAAAACAAAATCATACTATAAAAACCTATCATCCACCACTGAGGTACTTTATTGTCTAATTCTCTAATTCCATCATAGTTATGCGCCATGTCTAATGAATCCTCATCTTCTATTGGAACTGTTTGATTTAATTTAACAAATAATGAAATTTTCTTTTTTGCTGGCACAACAACGCCCGCTGTTAAAACTTCTTTGGCTTTTACTGCAAAAAAGCTTTTTAAAGAATTTTGTAAATAAAGGATAATTAAGATTTCAATAAATATCACAAAAAATATAATGTAAATATCCATAGGAATAAAAATACCGGACGCCATAGGATCGGCTGCGACTGCGGCAACAGTTTGCGCAAACAAAGATTGAGAAAGAAAAAACAAAGTAATTACTGTTGCTATTTTTGAAACATCGGCTGCTTTTTTCTTATATTTTTCAATAAAACTTAAACTCGCCACTTGAGATGTTTTTGCCAAAATGGAAATGACCCATAAAAGTAATAGAACGATTAAAATTAGGATAATTCTAATAGAATTGTAAGAATCACCAGCACTTGGGGTGCTTGCCTCTTGAGTAAACGCATTTGCACTTAATCCTAAAAAAAGAAATAAGGCTATGATGTTTTTATTTATTTTTAAATTTAATAACACTAATGTCCGATAAAACTTTAAAAAACGATTTTTTGAAAATTTAGTAATTAATAATCAGCTAGTTATGTTTTTTATTATATGTTTTCTAAAAACACGCTAACCAAAAAGCATTAATTGGTCTTTATAATTTGTTTGTGTATCCCAGTTTTTTTCGGGATTTTCAAAAAAATTCAGTAGTTGTATAAA
>Ga0209702_10005405_pt1 | contig 17406 bp, 15 predicted proteins | sample FRY01_FD_187210 | JGI IMG/M metagenome (GOLD analysis project Ga0209702, IMG submission 187210) | Freshwater microbial communities from Lake Fryxell liftoff mats and glacier meltwater in Antarctica - FRY-01 (SPAdes) (version 2) | ecosystem: Environmental > Aquatic > Freshwater > Ice > Glacier...
GCCTTAGGCTCGACACATTTTATGGGGACGGGTTTCAAACCCGTCCATAAAGGATAGCGTACAACAAAAATCCTTAGGGTTGGCACATATCGTTAGACCTTGGTATAATAATGGAAATTGTAAAAAAATGAACCATTTTTATTCGAATGTTTACATTTATCTTCAACGGATTAAAATCCGTTGCTACAATATAGGCCGAGCCTAAGGCGCAATGAAGTTATCGTCATAGAACAAAACAAGAAGGGATTATAAAGCACAAACTACTTTATAATCCCCTTTTTTTATTTATGGTAAACACTATTACAAATCAAAAACTGAACTGCGTTTGCCTCGAATCAAATCTTTTAATCGTATCCAAAAAGCCAAGGTTAAATAAACCCCAAACCATAATCCAGCCGTGACAAATGATATGTATATAAAAAACAATCGCACACTGGTAACCCGCATTCCCAATTTATCAGCGAGACGCGAAGAAACGTGGAATCCGTATTTTTCAAAAAAATATTTGAGTTGAAGTACAGCTGTCATTTTTAGATTTTGGTCAAAAATACGAAATATTCTAATTCTTTTTTAATAATTCCATTCCAATAGCGCATTCCAAGCAACGTCTTTTATTGCAATATTCGTTTTTAAGCTGCAACAAGGACTGGGATTCAAAGGCGTTTTTTGATTTTATTCCAAAAGAACTGAACTTGTCCATTATCGCATTTTTTTCAGATGCGACTTCGTTTAAAAGCTGAATTAAATCTTCGGAAATTTCCTTGCCTTGGCTTTTGGCGTAAGCAAATTGAAGCGGAATTATGGTATTTATTATGATTAAATCAATAAATGACTTGGAAAGCTGTTTCTTTTTCTTTGGGCTTTCTTTGTCAAACTGATAGTGGTATTGCCAATAATTAGATCCCGAAATTTCAAATATTTCATAAATATTCTTCATTGAAGTTGAAGTGCTTATTTTTGAAAATAAGTTTTGTTGGCTGTGGTATAAATTCGCCAATTGCGACAATCGAATCGTTGGGAAGTTATCAGGACGGTGTTTGAAAAACTGTACTGGTTCAAGGATTTTTTTCTCCAGTTGGTATTTGTGCAACAAATAGAAATACCTAAATTTTAAATCCTTGAAATAAGTATCTTCCTTTTCTGAATCTAATAAACCTGCATTTCCTAATAGTAATGCTCCCAAATTTTCGACTTCGAAACTTTCTTTTCTTATGATGGAAAATGGAATCGATTGGGCGATTTTCGAGAAGATGTCCCCATTGGTGTTCAAGCCAAAATTCTTTGCCAAAAGACAAAACAACACCGCTTCCCAATCGTGATTGGTTTGCTCCAGTAATTCAAAAATAGGTTTTGATTTTCTTTCCAATCGTTCGAAAAACAAACGTTCTTGCCAATTTTTAAAGGTAAAATCGTCAATGTCTTTTAATTGCTTTTCGCAAAAAATCCAGGATTTTGGGGCTATCAACGATTGATAATTTGCGATTGTGGCAGCATCAACATATTTCTTGAGTTCCAGAACTGGAATTTCGCTGTTATTTTTCCTGAAGATTTCAGTGTCGTGTTCCCACACCACATGAAGAATAACGTTTTCATAGGCTTCATCTCTTTCGTGATGATGCACGTACCAATCAGAAGATTTAAGGTGAATTTCGATATTTCCAGCCCATTTTTGATTTCCAATGACTATTTGTCCATTGAAAAAATCGGGCCCGGCAAGTTCTAAATATTGTCCAACGTTTACAATCGTGATTTCCTCTCCATTGAAAGTTTTTAAATTCAAGGTGTCGAACTTTTTGAATTTCCAGAGATAATGGAGGAAATCTTCTTTCATATATTTTAAATAATTTAGATATAATCCGCACCATCAACCCACTCCAAAGGAGAGGGGAGCCGAAGCCGAGGTGATCTTATTTGGTTTTTACAGAAAAACTAAGATACTAAATTATATAATAAGTCTTACTAAAGAAATTTATCTCATTAAATATAATTTGGCGCAGGCCCTAGCATCGGATAAAGCTTCATGATGGTTTAATTTAATATCCATTTCACGGCAACAATCGCTTAATTTTGCTGGTTTGAAACCTTTGGCTTTGTAAATTTTTACGGTGCATTCCCATTGGGAGCCAATGTTCAACTCCTCATAATCCAAGCCGTAAAGCGCCATTGATTTGGCAAGGACATTTCGGTCAAAACTTTCATTATGAGCCACAATTACCCTGTTTTGGAGACGTTTTTTAATCTCGGGATAAACTTGAGTAAAGGTTTTTGCGTTCATCGTGTCTCGCGGATAAATACCGTGAACCGCAATGGTAAAATGCGAATATTCGTTTCTTGGAGGTCTAATCAAAGTCACATATTCGTCAACAATTACGCCGTTTTCAACAGTGACAATCCCAACAGAACAGGGATGAAAAGCTATGGCAGTTTCAAAATCTATGGCGGTGAAGGTCAATTTGATTTTAGTTTAAGGATTAGCGCCCCGATATATTGGGATTGATTGCAGATTTTCGACACTCATCGAACTACAAATATAAATTTATTATCCCAAATTCATAAAAAAATTGTTCTTTACATCGAAGAATAACCAAAATAAACCCCTCTAAAGAATAAAATTAAAAAGCTATATCATAAACATCGCAACTGATATAATCCAACAAACGCTCTTTGTATAATTTTTCGTCGTAAAACTGTTCTGGCCAGAACGTAGAGGAATAAAAATACATCAATTCAAACACGTCTTCATACTTGGTAGCCAACACATCTAGGTATTTCATATAACGGTCATAACAAAAATAATCTTCGCAATAGCTATCATTTGCTGCAGCCAACGCCCTTTTTTGCATTGGAAAACCATCTACCTCATACCCTTTGTCAACACAGTAATCCGAAATTATTTCAACCACGTAACTTTCATGGATTTCTCCATATTTAAAACAATCCGCGCAGTCGTCTAAAACGTCCCAAACTTCGTGGATTCCCAAAATTCTGTTTTTAACTGATTCTATCTCCATTTGAATAATTTTTCTTCAAAAATAAATAAGTATATTATACTTATTTTACGAGTTTCCTCATTTTGGACATTTTTTTTGAAAAAAATACAACCATAAAAAAAGCCTGCAAGATTTTAAATCTTGCAGGCTAATTACTGTATCGTAACTATTCAGTACATTCTGTGTTCAAAAATTTAAATTTTCACCAGCTTTAGGTGGAGGTATAAAATAAAAATGATTTATAAGGTTTTATCCAAAAAGTGCACAATTTTGGCTAAAACCAATAATATATTGATTTCTATTACTTTAGCTAAAGCTGGAGGCAATCGATACTATTGTTATGCTGAGTCGTTACACTTTATTGAGTCAAAATTTATTTTATCGAGCCGATAATATCCGATTTGGTGATAATATGATGACTTCCGTTTTCTAGATCTACCAGAACTGCTTCGTTTTCCTTGGTAAACAATTTAGAAACTTCTTCTATTTTTGTTCCCAGTTTTACAATTGGATAGGGTTTGCCCATAATTTCACGAATGGGTTTTTCTATGGAATTTTTGTCATTAACATAACTGCGGAACAAATCAGATTCATCTACTGAGCCCACAAATCCAGTAATGTCTATAACTGGAATTTGGGAAATATTATGTTTTCGCATTCTTTCAATGGCGTGCGAAACCAATTCTTCGGTACGAACCACAATCAAGTTTCTCTCACCGAGATATTCTTTGATGATGTCCTCGGCTGTCGTGACTTTTTCATCTAGGAATCCGCGTTCGCGCATCCAGTCGTCATTGAACATTTTGCCTACATAGCGACTTCCAGAATCGTGGAATAAAACCACAACAACATCATCTGATTTGAAATTTTCCTTAAGTTGCAGCAAGCCTTTTATAGCAGCTCCGGCTGAATTTCCCACAAAAATCCCTTCTTCGAGAGCAATTTTTCGGGTGTAAACCGCTGCATCTTTATCGGTTACTTTAGTAAAACCATCGATTAGTGAAAAGTCGACATTCTTTGGCAAAATATCTTCACCAATTCCTTCGGTGATATAGGAATAAATTTCGTTTTCGTCAAAAATTCCTGTTTCGTGGAATTTTTTAAACACCGAACCGTAGGTATCAATTCCCCATATTTTAATGTTTGGATTCTTCTCTTTCAAGAATTTTCCAACTCCCGAAATGGTTCCACCAGTTCCCACACCAGAAACGAAATGGGTGATTTTTCCTCCGGTTTGTTCCCAAATTTCAGGACCGGTTTGTTCGTAATGAGCCAATGAATTGGACAAATTATCGTATTGGTTTACATACCAAGAATTAGGAGTTTCATCGGCCAATCTTTTGGAAACCGAATAATATGAACGTGGATCAGTTGGTTCCACATCGGTAGGACAAACGACCACTTTTGCTCCCACGGCACGAAGAATATCCATTTTTTCTTTGGATTGTTTGTCCGAAATCACGCAAATTAATTTGTATCCTTTGATGATGGCGACCAATGCGAGTCCCATTCCAGTATTACCAGAAGTTCCTTCAATTATCGTTCCGCCGGGTTTTAGTCTTCCATCGGCTTCGGCATCAGCAATCATTTTTACGGCCATTCTATCTTTGACAGAATTTCCCGGGTTAAAAGTTTCGACTTTGGCAAGGACTAAAGCAGAAATCCCGGCAGTCACTTTATTTAATTTTACCAATGGTGTGTTACCTATTGTGCCTAATATATTTTCTGAATATTTCATTTTTAAAATTTTAAATTTATTGGAAGAAATTCCAAACCACGCCAAAACGAATCATAAAATCACGATACGGATTATTGGGAGACGAATAAAAATTATTCCCTGAAAAGGAAGAATTAAAATGTTCCGCAATCAGGTAAATTCTAGTCCTTTGAATTTTGGCGTTAAAGAAAAAATCGAAGTTTGTAAAATTCCCAATTTCTTTATTGTTTTGAACAAAAAACTCTCCAATTACCGGATTATACTCATTTGCATAATAGTTCGTAAAATAATTAAAAGTGACTCCAGTTTGAAAAAACAAGGCTTTACGAAACATATTTTGGGAATAGTAAAGCGTGTTTCTGGTCAAAAACTCGGGAACATTAAGAATAGTTTCTTGTTGATCCGTTTTTTGATACAGAAGCGTATTGTCTAATGCGAATTTTCCGAATTTTAATTCTTTGCTTGCTTTTACCGACAAATAATTGATAGTGTTGCCATATTGTGCTGGAGCGATAATTTGTTGGTTCATTGCAATTTGATCTGGACTGGAAACATTGGCAAAATACAGATGATCGTTAAATGTGGAATATTGCACGGATGCTTCAACCCAAGGCGTTGTGGCATTGACGATGATGGAATTTATTTTTTCATTCTTGAAATCATTGGACCAGTTGTAATTTACGTAACTACTTTGATGCAAATTATAGTTGTTATTGGGAAGTTTGTTCATGTTTTGGTACTGGAATGAAAACTGGATATCGTCGTTCCAATCGTATTGCAGTTTGGCATCCAAATCAGACAAAGATTGATTCGTCATTGATCTTGAATACAAAAATCTCCCTTTCCACTTGTTTTTTTGATAGTCATATTGACCTCCAATACTGTTGATTCTGATACTCAGGGAACTGGGAACAATTTGGTCGTCGAGAATCAATATTTGATTGTAGTAATAATTATTTAAGAAATCATCGGCAAAAAACTGGAATTTCCCCAAGATTGTATTTTCATAAACAAGTCCTACTTTATTATAGGTTTTATTATAATGGGTTTGGTCATTAATCCCGCTAGTTTTGTAGGGATCGCCAAATCTATATACATTTAAACCGCCCACAGATGATGGAACCGTTATTTGACTGTATTCAAAAAATTTATTTTCGTAATTTAATTGATGCTTTATATATAAATTATTGTTTCCCTCAGTTGGGTTGATCCTAAAAACGTGATCGATAAACACCCGTTTTCCTTTCAAGAATGATTTTGCATCGGTTAAATATACTTCTAATCTCTCCCTGTTTTGAAAGTCTGGATTCTCACTTTCGAAGTCTTCAATCGAGGTGATTCCGCCATTTTCTTCATTTGAAACGTCTTGGGAAGTAAAATGTGCGTTGGCAAAATAGCGCTTGTTAATCGTGTTGTAACTTGTCGTGAACCTGAAATTTCCAGTACTAGCCATTTGATTGATATATCTTCCTTCGGAGCGTAATCCTTTGTAAGCAATAGAAAAATTAAGATTTGGTGTTAAGTTTAAAGTAACAAAGGCGTCTACATTTTGGCCTTGTTTCATTACGCTTTTAAAATACAATTCGGTTACCGGAGTCGCCACGGAACTATATCTAATTTGGTTTGCTTCTAGGAAATTAGTGTGTTTTGCCTTGAATCCAAATTCTGGAAAAGGCGAAAAACTGTTTAAACTGTATTGCAAAGTGTTGTAGGTTTGTCCTTCATTCGCAAATGGCATCAATCCAAAATTATCTTTCCGCAGATAATTAAAGCTGTACAGTTTTTTTATGGTTAACGAGGTATCGATATAAGTCGTGTCGCGTTCTAGGGTGATGAAGCGATACATATCAATTGTGGCAATTTTTGTTTTCGGTTTTTTTATAGAATCTGTGCTGTTGTATTTACTGTTAAAATCCAATTCATTGGTCTTTTTTTCTTGAGAAAACAGGAATGTTGGCAATAGTAAAAGATATAAGAAAAAGAGGATCCTCATTTGAAGCGGTATATGATTAGGTAATTGTTTTGCAATTTTATTAAAGCAAAGGTAAATGAAAAAACATATAAAAGAAAAAACAGTTTGATTTATAAAGATGTATTCATTGTACCTTTAGTGCAAGGCAATTCAAGGCAAAGTCCAATGCCAAATTCAAATAGCGGGAGTTTAAGCTTTGGAGGTATAAAAAAATGAAATAAAAAAAATGAAAAAACCGAGTTCGAAATTAATCAAACTCGGTTTATAAAAATTAAACTAACTAATCTTATCTATTAGTATTAACAGATTCATCAATTAAGTCATTTGCATCTATCTCGGCTTGAGGAATTTTTAAGAAGAATTTTTTGTCATCTGCAGTTAAGTTTGCCGGAGAACCAACTCTTTGGTTACCAGTTCTTGTAATTCCTCTACGCATACGTTTAGCATCAAACCATTCTACACCTATTTCAGCATAAAGCTCTTTACGTCTCTCTAGTAAAATTTCATCTAGCAAAGCGGCTCTTAAATTGGTAGATTTTACCGCTGATGGGTCTCTATTTTTTTGCAAAGTATACAATAAATTACCTGCTCCAAGATCATCTCCTTGACGTTGTTTTGCTTCTGCTTCAATCAAAATCATCTCTGGTGTTCTAATAATAGGGTGATCTGCATCAAATGTAAATTTGAATTTTGTGGTTACCCAATAACGAGAATCTGTGATGGGATAAGATAAACTTTTTCTTGCAAATAATTTTCTTACATCTGTTGCTGTAAATTTGCTTACAAAATCATTATTTATATATGTCGCATAGTATGAAGTAGTAGAATGATCTGTGCCAGCATGAGGAAAACCCCAATAGTAATTAGATTGATCAGCAGTTTGATTACTTCCCCATATCCATTCGATACTACTATAATCGTTGAAACCTGAACTGTATGTTGCAGGACTTAAAACAGCAGTTGGATTACCACCATATGCAGCTTTTGCAGCTGCTTCAGCTCCAGGCCAGTTCGTACCCATTGCTTGGTAAACTTGAGCTAAAATACCATTTGCAACCGCTTTATTGATAAAGGATTTTCCTAAACGACTAGCAGTTAAACCGTCAACTGCTTTTGTTAAATCACTAACAATTAGAGCGTACATATCCTTAACCGTAGACATACCCTTTCCTGTCAAAGATAGGCTAGTGTAAATTGGCGGCGCTGAATAATTTATGTCAAAAGAATAGGTAGGTGCAAATTCCAGTACTAATTGGTGATAGAAAAAGCCTCTTAATGCATATCCATATGCCATTAACTCTTTTTTGTCCGCTGCTGAAAGACTGCTAGCCTCTACTCCATTAATCAAAGTATTTGCCTGATTAATCATATAATAACTGTAATTCCAGGAGAAATTAGTTCTTCTGTAAGTAGGCTCACGATTATCGTTTTGATAATCAAAATTAAACCACGTTGTTGTATTGATTAAATCATTTCCTTTTACAGAACGAGCATAAAAAATAGAGTTAAGTCCTGCGGAATCTACATTAGTAAATTGACCTCTAAATCTTCTCATAATTCCTGAAATAAATGCTTCAACACCTTTACGTGAAGAAAAAACCACGGTTTCGGTAACACCGTCAGTTGGTTGCGGTTCATCAAGAAAATCTTTACTACAACCCACGAGCATTATAAATGCTACTAGGGTAACTAAAATTTTTGAAAATGTGTTTTTCATAGTATTTATATTTATTAAAATTCTAAATTAATTCCGAAAGAAACAATTCTTTGGTTGTATGATCTACTATTTGTTGCTCCTGATAAATCCTGCTCAGGGTCGATACCTTTATGAGATTGAAATGTCAATAAATTATCTGCTTGCAAGAATAATCTTAACTTAGACAGGTGAGCTCTTTCTAATAAATCTTGAGAAAAATTATACCCAAAATTTAATGCTTTCAATCTTACATAATCATTTTTATACAAGAAACGTGTTGACTGAGAATTAAAATCATTATTAGCAGTCAATAACAATGGAACATTAGTAATGTCACCTGGCGCTTGCCAACGACTCTGTAAATCTTGATGTGCTGCCCTTCCAGGAGTTCTAAATCCTTCCATCAAACTAGCATAAGTACTATCATATATATATGATCCATAACTAAAATTAAATAAAATATTTAAATCAATATTTTTATATTTAAAATAGTTAGTAAAACCTCCTACTACATCTGGCAATGAGGATTTATCCACATAATATCTAGTTGCTTCTGAGTATAGTTTTGTCGTTACACGTTCTCCTGTTGGCAAACCATCTGTTCCTTTTACATCCTTGTACCACATTCCATAACCAGTAGCTGGATCTACTCCTGCCCAATCCTGAATAAAGAACTCATACAAAGACCTACCAACTTGCCATTTTTTGTTTCCATTTGTAAACTCTTTCTGGCTAAGTTTTGAAATTTTATTTTTATCCAATGAAAAATTCAAAGCAGATGTCCAAACAAAATCTTTAGTTATAATGTTTTTAGTATTAAGTGAAACTTCCCATCCAAAATTCTTTAGAGAACCTACATTTGTTAATATAGAAGAGTTTCCTGTAGACGCTGGTAATGGCTTAGCATATATCAAATCAACAGATTCTTTATTGTAATAGTCAACAGATCCAAAAATTCTATTATTAAATAATCCAAATTCTAGACCAATATTTCCTGATGCTGTTTTTTCCCAAAAAAGATTTGGATCTACCGCTCCACCAAGAACAACTCCTGTATTAGTTAACTCGTTCCAACCTGTTGAAAATAGTTGCTTGTATGGAAAATAAGATGCTAATCTATTATTTCCCAATTCTCCATAAGATCCTTTTAATTTTAATAGATTTATCAATTTACTATCCAACAAAAATTTCTCTTCTGAAATTAACCAGGACGCACCAACTGCATAAAAATCACCCCATCTTACGTCGCTTTTAAAACGAGAAGAGCCATCTTTACGATATGATCCCTCAATAAAATATTTCTCTTTGTAATTATAACTTAATCTTGCTAAATAACTCGAAATTCTTTCTTCAGTTGTTGAACCTGACACGCTTGATGGAGTTGTACTTCCATCTAATACATAAACACCTGGCAAAAATCCTTCTCCTTGTGCTCCTAATGCATCAATTTCAAATTTATAGGCTTCTTGGATTAAATCAGCAGCAAAATTATGATTGCCGATTGATTTTTTATAATTCAAGCTATTAATCATATTAGTTGAAGTTGTTATATCTCTATTTTGTGTAACACGACCTCTTACACTTTGAGCATAACCTACTTCATTGTTAGCGTAGTTGTAGGAGTCAAATAAATATTTATCATAAGCTAAATTCGTTTTAAAAATTAAATCTTTGGCTAATGTAAATTGTAAATAGGCATTTAACGTCAAATTATCCCTTCTATTTCGAATTTTGTAGTTGTATAATGATCCGTATGCATTTTCATTTCCTAATGTAGGTCGAACTGCATTTAAAGCTCCTGAATTTGCACCATAATCAAAAATATTATTGCCATTCCCATCTGTAATTAACGCTCCTGTTTGATCTCTTCTGTATACAGGGTAAATTGAAGGAACTGTATAAATCCACTGAATAGCACTTTGAAAACTATTACCGCTTTGAGTAGGGTAATTTTGTGAAGATGAAGAGTAAAATGAAGTAATACCAGCACTAAACCAATCATTTACTTTCGAGTCTATACTTAATCTAGTAGTTACACGTTCGAAATTAGAAGTAACTACATTTCCCTCTTGTCCTAAATAGTTGGTAGTAAAACTATAAGCAGTTTTATCACTACCTCCATTAACACCCAAAGTGTGTTCTTTTCTAATAGCTGAATTATTCAGCATTAAGTCAGCCCAGTTTGTATCCCACTTTTTCTGAGTAGTAACTAATTTTCCATTAGCGTCTACAGGATTAGTTGCATTATAAGGATTGTACCCTAGATTAGATATCAAAATATTTGAAGCGTTCAAACCAGCAGTCGCAGCAGTTTGATTGTTTACATATTGATATGCATTTCTTTGCCCTTCCCAGCTGTATTTCATATAAGTATCAGAATCCACTAATTTATGTAAAGGCACTGCATTTCCAGAAACACCTATTAAAGTAGAAAAATTTACTTTTGGAGGAGATCCTAATCTACCTCTTTTAGTAGTAATTAAGATAACACCATTAGCACCTCTAGATCCATACAAAGCTGTTGATGAAGCATCTTTTAAAACACTCATATTATCTATTTGATCCGAACTAATTGTATTTAAATTTCCACTAAAAGGAGCTCCATCTAAAATAATCAGTGGCTCTGAGGATGCATTAATTGACCCAATACCACGGATACGAATTGTTGGATTATCTCCTGGTTGTCCTCCTGATGAAATAACAAGTACACCAGCCGCGCTTCCTTGTAAAGCAGTTAAAACGCTTGTTGCTTGTTGTTTTTCTAAAACTTCTTTTCCTAGAGTAACAACAGATCCTACAATAGATTTAACCTTTTGCCTTCCAAAAGCTACAACCACCACTTCATCTAGCACTTTTCCTTGTTCTAGTTTAAAGTCCAAACTATTTGAAGTGCCTACTTTTGAAGATGTATCTTGCATCCCAACAAAAGAAACAATTAAAACATCTCCTACTTTCGCCTTGATAGAATATCTACCATCTAAATCTGATTGAACCCCTTTTGGAGATCCTTTAACTGAAACATTTGCCCCTGGCAAAGGACCAGTATTATCTGAAACTACACCGGTAACTGTTCTCTCTTGTGCAAAAGCAAATTGCATTGATAATGCCAATAGCAACGAAAAAATCCATTTGAATTTTGATCTCATATTAAATTTGTTTTGAATTAGTTATTTCGCAAAAATGATAATAATTTATTAATAAAAAAAATATTTTACTAAAATATAAATTTATTTAACTAAAGTTAAGCATTATAATAAGCCAAAACAACAAACTATTAACACTTAAAATAAGATTTTCTCAACTATAAAAGAAAACAACATCATTATTGTCAGTATTAACTTAATGTTAAGAACCACTTTTTTTTAACATTTAATTACACTTATATATTAAAAAAGCATTTTAAAATGAGCATTCTATTCAATTAAATAAAGTAGGGATATTTAGTGAAAAATATAAATCAAATAGTTATGCCATTGTATTTCTATTAAAAAATTATTAATATTTTTATAAAAATTATTTAAAATGTTAAACAACTATTTTCATACCCCTAATTTAGAAGCTGGCACCGATGAAGCCGGGCGTGGCTGCCTTGCCGGTCCAGTTACGGCTGCAGCTGTTATTCTTCCTCAAGATTTTAAAAACACCATCTTGAATGACAGCAAGCAATTATCCGAAAAAACAAGGGAAAAATTAAGACCTATTATTGAACTACAATCTGTTTCGTTTGCCGTAACGCATTTGCATCCGAAAGAAATTGATGAAATCAATATCCTGAATGCTTCGATGAAAGGGATGCAGGAATGCATTTTGAAATTAAAACTGACACCCGAATTTATTATTGTGGATGGGAATCGAGCCTTGAACGCAAAATTGGGAATGGCAAGTACTTTTGGGAAACAATTTTCCATAACTGAAATTGACTTTTTAAAATCAATTCCCAATCAAAGTATTGTAAAAGGAGATTCGAAATACATGAGCATTGCCGCTGCATCAGTTTTGGCAAAAACCTATCGTGATGAATATATGAATGCCATTCACGAAGAATTCCCGATGTACAATTGGAAACAAAATAAAGGGTATCCAACCAAAGAACACCGGGAAGCTATTCGGAAATATGGCGTTACTAAATACCATCGGATGAGTTTTAGATTGTTAAACCCCGAAATCCTCACCCCGAAATCCTCCAAAGGAGAGGGAGGTAATACTGGAGACTTTTAACGTTTAGATTTTTGATTGCTTCGCCTGTTCGCCTTTCAGGCTCGGATAACGATTTTAAAATGCTTATTGGAATTCACAACCAAAAAGTTCAGCGAAATGTTTCAAGATTTTTGCTTTAACCTCTTCTTCATCTATTTTTTCTACACCAAGTTCCACATTTAAAGAAGTTACTGCTTTACCGCGAATGCCACATGGAATGATGTTATCAAAATAACCTAAATCCACGTTTACATTCAAAGCAAAACCGTGCATCGTAACCCAACGGGAAGCTCGAACGCCAAGCGCACAAATTTTTCTTGCAAATGGTGTTCCAGCGCCTAGCCAAACTCCGGTTTCGCCTTCGCTTCGACCGGAATTTATTCCGTATTCAGCCAAAGTCAAGATGATGGCTTCTTCGAGAAAACGCAAGTATTTATGAATATCGGTGAAGAAATTTTCTAAGTCCAGAATGGGATAACCTACAATTTGGCCTGGACCATGATAGGTAATATCACCACCACGATTGATTTTGTAGAAAGTCGCGCCTTTGGCTTCGAGTTGTTTTTCGGATAAAAGCAAGTTTTCTAAATAGCCACTTTTTCCTAACGTATAAACGTGAGGATGTTCTACAAAAAGGAAATAATTGGGAGTTTCGACAGCAGTTTCTTCTCTCCTATTCTTGATTTTCAAATCAACAACTCCCTTAAATAATTCTTCTTGGTATTCCCAAGTGGTTTTGTAATCTTGGAGTCCTAAATCTTGTAGTTGAATGGTTTTGTTCATTTGTAATTACAGGAACGAAGCAATTATTTTTCGTTCGCTTATTTTTGAATTGCAAAGATAACATTAATTCCTGCTTATGCCACAAAGGCACAAGTCCGTAAAGTTTTTAAAGCTTTTTTTTGAAAAGGGATGCCATAGCCCAGATTGAAGTGAAAATCCTTTTGTTTTTTTCTTTAAAAAACAAAAGATTGCAACGAAAAGCTGGAAACAGCTCCAAAAAATCTGAAATGGGCATTCTGAAATCTGCATTCTTTTGTTATCTTTGCACTCTTAAAATCAGAACAGAATGGCATTATCCGAACAAGAAATCCTTCGTAGAGAAGCACTCACAGAATTACGCAATTTAGGCATTGAACCTTATCCTGCAGCCGAATTTATTACAACCGCTTATTCCAGCGAAATCCTCGCCGATTTCGAGAAGTTTGAAGGCAAGGAAGTGATTCTAGCTGGTCGTTTGATGGGAAAACGCATTATGGGAAAAGCCTCTTTTGCCGAGTTGAAAGATGCTGAAGGGCGCATTCAAATCTATGTTTCGAGAGATGATATTTCAGTTGACGAGGAGAAAACAATGTACAATGTGGTTTTCAAAAAGTTATTGGACATTGGCGATTTTATTGGGGTTCGCGGTACAGTTTTCAAAACTCAGGTGGGCGAAATCTCGATTCACGTTTATGGCTTGACGGTTTTGGCGAAAGCATTAAAACCTTTACCAATTGTAAAAATTGATGCTGACGGAAAAACACACGATGCTTTTTCGGATCCGGAACAAAGATACCGTCGTCGTTACGTGGATTTAACGGTAAACGACCACGTGAAAGAGACCTTTATCAAGCGTACAAAATTGTTCAATGCGATGCGTACTTTCTTTAATGACAAAGGCTATCTTGAGGTGGAAACTCCTGTTTTGCAACCGATTCCTGGTGGTGCTGCGGCACGACCTTTTATCACACACCACAACTCGCTTGACATTCCGTTGTATATGAGGATTGCGAATGAATTGTATTTAAAAAGATTAATTGTTGGTGGTTTTGACGGTGTTTATGAGTTTTCGAAAAACTTCAGAAATGAGGGAATGGATCGAACGCACAACCCCGAATTTACTGCTATGGAAATATATGTAGCCTACAAAGACTATCATTGGATGATGAATTTTACCGAAAATTTGCTGGAGTATTGCGCCATTGCGGTTAACGGAACCAGCAATTCCACTTTTGGCGAACACCAAATCAATTTCAAAGCGCCCTATACAAGAGTTACGATGACGGATTCTATCAAACATTTTACGGGTTTTGATATTTCTGGCAAAAGTGAAGCGGAATTATTCGATGCTGCAAGAGCAATGGGAATTGATGTTAACGCCTCAATGGGTAAAGGAAAATTGATTGACGAGATTTTTGGCGCTAAATGCGAAGGAAATTATATTCAGCCCACTTTCATCACGGATTATCCAAAGGAAATGTCGCCACTTTGTAAACAACATCGCGACAATCCAGAATTGACGGAACGTTTTGAATTGATGGTTTGCGGTAAAGAAGTAGCGAATGCTTACTCCGAATTGAATGACCCAATTGACCAAAGAGCCCGATTTGAAGAGCAATTGCGTTTAGCCGAAAAAGGCGACGACGAAGCAACACAATTTATTGACGAAGACTTCTTGAGAGCCTTGGAATATGGAATGCCGCCAACTTCTGGTTTAGGAATTGGAATGGACAGATTGATTATGTACTTGACCAATAACGCTTCGATTCAGGAAGTTTTATTGTTCCCGCAAATGCGTCCTGAGAAAAAACAAGTTCAAATTGAATTGTTAGACGAAGAGAAACTAATTATTGCACTATTGCAAACCAATGAAAACAAAATGGATTTGGGTTTATTAAAAATCAAATCGGATTTGAGTGGCAAGAAATGGGATGCTGCGATGAAGGGTTTGGCGAAACACGGCTTGGTAAAAGTGAGTTTGGTTGATGACAAAAAAACTGCAGAATTAATAGGATAATTTCTGCCGAACCAGACCGGTTATAAAAACTAGTCTGGTTTGTATATTTAAAAAAGGGACTTCGTTGAGGAGTTCCTTTTTTTATAAAAAATTTATCTTTTTTTTTGATTAAAATTATATGTTATGGAAAATCTAATTTCAAGAATCACAATAAATCCAGATATTTGTCACGGAAAGCCAACGGTGAGAAATATGCGTTACCCTGTAGAAATGATTTTAGACTTACTTTCCTCTGGAATGGAATTTCAAGAAATTATTGAAGACTATCCAGCCCTTGAAAATAAAGATATTTTAGCCTGTTTAGCGTATGCTTCAAAACTAACTGATGTGAAAATATTAAGCAAAGTTGCATAAAATTTTTGTAGATGCTCAATTGCCTTATGGATAGAAACTTTTTTTGAAAGACAATGGTTTTGATGCTATTCACACTGATGATATGCCCAATATGGAACGAACTTCTGATACGGAAATAATCAAGATATCTGAATTAGAAGAAAGGATAATCATCACAAAAGATAAAGATTTTCTTGACAGCTATTTGCTTTTTAATAAACCAAAAAAGTTGGTTTTAATAACCTCTAGAAACATAAAAAACAAAGAATTCATTTTTCTTTTTAAAAACACTTTCAAAACAGTTGTCGAATTACTTTCTAAACATTCTTTAATTGAATTAAATAGTTTAGAAATAACTGGTAAATAAAAAAATCAGCTAATAAGTACTGCTCATCATCATAAATAATCTTACTTGAAATTAAACCCGATAAGTTTTGAAAATCTATCGGGTTTGTTATGTAAAAAAGGAACTTCGGGATGGAGTTCCTTTTTTTTGTTGAATTAATTTAACCAAAAATATCACAATATAATTACCAAGGAAATAATGATTCCTAACACAAGAGTCAGACTCACTTTCCAAAATGTGTTGGCCTTTTTTAACTCCATAAATTGGAACGCAACCAACAAAAATTTGATTGCCGAAATTCCCATAATTAGAAAAATTGCGATTTTTGAAATTGCACTTGAAGTGGAAACCAAAGCAGTTGCAGCCGTCAATAAAATCAATAGGATATAAGTAAAAATAAATGACTTTTTCATTGTTAGAATATTAAATATAAAACAGGAAACAGAAGCAACCAAATCAAATCGCACATGTGCCAGAATGCCGCACAAGCTTCGACATCTTCAACGGTTGTGTCAGAATTTTTCTTTGTCATTCCTTTGTTAGTCCAAAACAAAATCACTAATCCAACCAAAACGTGAATCAGATGAAATGCGGTTAGCATCCAATAAAAATTGAAAAACATATTGGTTTCCAATGAAATTCCGGCTTCAATTTTATGGTAGTATTCAATACTTTTTACAACGATAAATACAATTCCGCCCAGCATTGCCCATTTGAAATAGAAAGACGATTTCTGAACATTATTTTCCTTAAATTCGTGAACCGCAGCCGCCATAAACAAACCGCTGGTCAACAAAAAAATAGTGTTTACGACCCCAAAAGTGGTGTTGAGTTGCAATCTCGATTGATGAAACAATTCGGGTTCTTGATTTCCATAATATACAAACGCCACAAGCGCCATCCCAAAAGTAAAAAGTTCCAAGAAAATAATAATCCACATCAAAATTCCTCCCGGCGGATAGTAGATGCTTTTGTAATTGATTTTTTGTGTGTTCATTTTAATTTTTTAATTCCCAAGGTTGAATCCGTGGCCAATATTAATTTATGGTAACGTTTGATTCCATAGCCAATGGTTTCAACTTTTGGTTAGAATTATTCCCAATCCAATAATCGTTGTTCGCCTTCAATTTTTTTGATATCGGTGATATCTTGCGATAATTCTATCACGCCTTTATACTTTTTATCGGCATCGCGAACAGCAAAATAACGAATGTAAATCAGGCGATCTTTGAAATTAACCCAAAAAGAAGCTTCATTTTGAGTACCATTTTTAAAACTCTCTATGATTTTGAGAACCGTCCCCACACTTTTTGGCGGATGACAAAACTTCACTTCGCGACCAATGATTCCAGCACTTCTAGGAAAAACACGTTCTT
>Ga0209702_10005406_pt1 | contig 17405 bp, 14 predicted proteins | sample FRY01_FD_187210 | JGI IMG/M metagenome (GOLD analysis project Ga0209702, IMG submission 187210) | Freshwater microbial communities from Lake Fryxell liftoff mats and glacier meltwater in Antarctica - FRY-01 (SPAdes) (version 2) | ecosystem: Environmental > Aquatic > Freshwater > Ice > Glacier...
CCGCCGCTGCCACTACCGCCTCCACCGCCGCTGCCACTACCGCCTCCACCGCCGCTGCCACTACCGCCTCCACCGCCGCTGCCACTACCGCCTCCACCGTGGCTGCCACTACCGCCTCCACCGTGGCTGCCACTACCGCCTCCACCGCCGCTGCCGGCAGCCGTAATGACCCTAACACCAGCATGCTGACACAACCGAAACTCGACAATAACAATTGTGTACTTTGGAAGCGCATCTCCAAAAAACTTGCACATTATACTGATGCGCTCCACTCCCCGAACATACACACTCGATATGGCGTGCTCCACACCGGATACTTCGCGCTCTTCCGTTGCTACCAGTACATCATCGGTGTATCGGTGCGAAGAAATCACAATCTTGTCCTTGGGCCACTCGTGCGTCACATCTCCACAACACAAGATGTTGACCAGTTTGATATGAACCAACTTCCCCGCTTCATGTGCGCTCAATGGGAAAATCAGTACCCGCGCATTCATGTCGTCATCGTCGCCAATGTGTGTTCGTTCTATTGCACGGCACAGCGGAGCACCCGGGGTTGCAACCTCCAGTCCGCATTCGTAGGCGGTACCAATGCCGATGAATTCTTTCATATGAAAGGGACCATACACATTGTCGGGATTCATGGTGTGAAACTGGGATAGGATTCGTGCTAGCTGATCACACTCTGCTCGATACATATATACACTCAAAGTCGCAGGGATGTCCGTGGAATAGTCCTAAAACGGGCATGCAAAAATGTATATTTCCGACGCTTTTTGAGTGTTTATGGTGGAGGTGGTGTCGGCAATAGACCGGTGGTTGTGGGCGGCGATGCATTGGGAGATACTACGTCTACAGGTGTAGTCGCAGACGACAGTGGTCTCATAGACACGGAGAATCGTGATTTTTATTGAATAAACTCCAGGCTGAGCTGCATTTCGCACCTGCCCTAGTTTGACGTTGGAAGTCGACCCAAGAGATCTTCAAATCCACCAAGCGTGTTCGGAGCACACACCGGGGCAAATATAATATCAATTACATCACATGACAGGCCCTGAAACACACTAAGATCGCCGAGTCGTTTGTGCGTAACCATCATGAAAGCCAGAATGATGTCCTGGCGAACGCCATTCCAGCGGCCTACACGCGAACCGCCTAGGGATGCTGCAAGAACCTTCCTTGGAAGCCACTGGATGTGCGAATTTTTGAGTCCCAGGCCACTGAACTTGGAGTCATACGACCGCTGAAATGATGCCCCTTCCCCCCAAGTGTACAGTTCGCCTTTCGAAGTAACGGCAGCGGAGTGCGAGACTCCCGCAGAAAACACAATGACGTCGTTGTCGTGGAAGCGAGCATGTCGGATTCTGGTGGGGACTTTGACGTGACAAGCCACTCGATCTACAGTTATACCGCACAAAGGTTCAGTGGAGAGCCCACATGCCCAGAGTGTGTTGTCGTCGGTGAGGATCATTGTATGTTCAGAGCCACACCGCACAGAGCGCACGCGCTGGCCGTGAAATTTCCCGGTGTCTCCAACGCGCTTCATGCGTTTGCCAAGCATATTGTCTCCAAGACCTAGTTGATAGTTTCTGTTCGCGCCGCAGCCGTATAAGCCGCCGTCCGAGGTTACCACCATAGTGTAGTTGTCGCCGGCGTCGACAAAGACAGGGAGAGCACCACCGAAACTCTCAGCGGGGACCAGGATGGGACCGGAGTGCACACATGATCTGTACTCCATTCCTAACTGACACCAAGCATTCAACCCCCATCCAAAGAGAGCGCCGTCTTCAGCAGAGAGTGCCATGCAGTGCCTGTATCCCGCTGCAATGAGGGTGATGGTACTGTCTGCGAAAAAAGCAGGGTCGATTTGTGTAAAGATACGGCGAGACATTTTATCGTTGTGCCCGAGCTGGCCGGTGTCGTTTGCACCGGTGCTGAAGACACGGCCGTACTTTGTGAGGACAATTGTAAAATTTTGGCCGCATGCCACCATGCGCACTGGGGCGTGGTTGAAGCACGCGCGAGGCACAAGTACAGGACGCACAATGTTGAGAGAGCCTGCAGACGGGATTGCCGGCGGAGCGGATGAGCTGGTGTGGGCAACCGTGGTGGCAATGGTGGTGCCAGTGTCGTCATCGGCAGTGGTGCTAGGGGGGATTTCAATGATAGCGACGGGCTGGACTAACATATCCAAACCCAGCTGTCCTTCTTCGTTGCAACCCCAAACGAAGAGATTGTCGCCACGCGTGACGCAAGCGGAATGCGCACGTCCACAGGACACACTGATGACCTCCTCCCCCGCAAATGCATGCACCTTGTCCACCAGGGCCGGCAGCAGCTGATTTTCAGTGGTGCCCAGTCCAAGCTGGCCGTTGGTGTTGGTGCCAAAGGCATACAAGTCGCCGTGCTCGGTGACCACAACAGTGAAATTGGTGCCCAGCGATAAAGCCATTTCCCTGCCTCTCCCAGACTTGGGGTGTGCGCAAAAAAGCCGACAGCCTTGATTTTACAAACAGTGCGCGCCCTACGTTCATATACACAACTACAATATTGGGATTGCTTCACTGCTGCGAACTGTGTTTATTCGATTCGAGTGTTTCGTGTCCGTCTCGCAGAGGTTGCGTCTTAATAAACACTTTTTTAAAAATAGTCCGATATGTACGCATACACAACCAACATAGCGGGTTCACACATGTTTACTGGCAAAATATCAAGAGATGCCTACGCGAAGCAGCGGGAAGAATCCAGGTGACAATATGGCTCTGAACGGCATGCTAAGTAGCGGTGGCATAGGATTAAGTCGACCCAGCTCCACCGTTGCACAACGTGGCTGACGCGACAATAGCATCCGCATTCAGTACCGAAGGATGCGCACATGCACAGAAGAGCATACGCAAATAGCAGTACACGCGGCCGTTTTTCGTGTGCGCTTCCTCCGGGGTGAAGCTGTTTGAAGCATATCGGAGCATTTCTCGCTCGAGAGTGGTATGCCACCATTGCAGATCATGCTGCATGCGCACAGCACCGCCGAATCGCATTTTCGGAATATTGCGTGTGAAAAAGCACACGATATCGAGCATAGCTCGGGATACCAAGGCGTCGCCGAAAAACCCCAAGCGTGCCTCCGCAATGTAGTCCACATTCAGACCGCGTTTTATACGTGACTCTTTGAAGGGCAGTGGAGTTATGTACTTCTCCCGGTCCTTCCTGACGCAATCAACAAACTCCGAGTAAAATTGAAATGCAACTTGGTGCGCCGAGTTTAATAGATCGAGGTCCAGTGCTTTCGCACCCCTCGTGGACTCATACTGGTCAAAGTGCTGCACGAGTCGAAGCAGTACAGATAGTAACATCATTCGTGTCTTGTCAAATTGCATCATCTTGCGCATTCTCTCTGACAAGACAAAGGTCAGAAAATCGCGCAGGGGGCACTGCTGTGTGTTTTGGGATGTCGCCTTCCCCTTCCCGTTATCCAGCCTGGGCGGCACTGGCGGTGGTGGTGGTGGCGGCTTTTCTCTTGCTGCTGTCTCTGCGCACAAGGTCGCCAAAAACGAAAGCCCGACACCACAGAATGGCACAGATCCGACGGGTGCATCGACCACATTCGCTGGACGCCAGAGCTGTCCCTTCCACGACGGCGGGCCATTGTTGGACGAGGACGTGGGAATGTTCATCTGTAAGGGCGGCCGTACGTCGTGTTTGCTGCCGACACTCTGTAGCTTGCCCGTCCGTGCAACCAGAGGACGTGGGCGTTGTATGGTGTCAGCTCCTTGATCTACAGGCACTTTTGGCACTCTCACGCGGCCCGACGTGCGGACCGTCTTTGTAGGTTCAACTACCGACGTCACTGAGGTAGTATGTGCAGCTGCAGGGGCCCGCAGAGTGCCATCCGTGCGGAAAACAGGCAGGCTGTGCACCGCCTCACGCAGAACCGATGTGTTGAGTTCCTGTGACCTGTGCACAAGTTGCAAAAGATCGTGGACAGGACTACTCGGATCGAGGAGCGGAATTGGCGCAGACTGTGCTGCCGGTAGCGAAAGTGCAACATAGTTTGCCGCAGGTGGCACAGGATGTATAGGTGCCAACAGCGACAATTGCGGAATCTGGCGTGGCAGTCCTAGTATCGCAGGCATGGGTGGGGTGACAGACATCTGAGACAACACAGGAGTCAGCGGCGGCGTCGCATCTATTGCTTGATGGTCGGCATGGGCCATCTTGTGTTGCGCGGACCGTTTCTCGGTGTTGCCGTGGTGACCTCCGTTATTTTTGCGCTTCGCCGGCGTGGACGGTGGGGCCGATTCTTCCGCGGCCGACTCACCGGCCGCCGACTGTGCCGTGCAGCGTTCGCAAACGCACGTAAACCCCCACATTTCCAACAATTTTTTGCGGCGGAATTGGACGCCCTGTAGTAGGGCCTTTGGGGTGAGGTAGCTCACAGTGGCCTCTTCGCCTGCGGGAATGTCACGTAGTACCTGAACCCAAACTTCGCGCGGATCGTCCTTGGAATTTGTGTTGACACGGCGTCCTGTGCCTACTTCAGCTTGCACCGACGTCAGGTTGGTCTGCAGACTCGGGTTGCACGAATGGTTAAACTTGGACCCTTTGTAAACCGCCAACATGGTGGACTTGACCGGCATATTGTTGCGCACAGTCTTGTGCAACCACCCATTGACGCGCAAAACGTCTTCCAACCACTCGCCGCGCAACTGTATTGGCTCTCGGGCAGGTTGTAGCTTAGAGATCGATTCTTCGAGATCTGGGTGTGAAACTGCGAAATTTCGGCGCACCGCGGCCCACTGTACCACATAGTAGGCACGCATTCGTTCGGCATATTGCTGTCTTGTCTCACCGTCCAGGTGCAAAGGATCGTGCACAATCCATACGAAACTATCGCTGTAGATCTTGGCGCCTTTTGAAATGGGGGTTGTTGCAAACACCGCCTCTAGCGCTCCCCCGGTGCCTGCGCGGATGACGAATACATCGTCGAATGACGCGTCAAAGACGGTCTCACTGCCTCCGCCATTGCTCGACATCAACTGTGTGAACAAACAGACACGAGATTCGATTTTAATTTAGGTCCGGCTCTTCTTATATAGCGGCCGACATACACCGGCAGCACGATTTACACACCCTCACGGGCGTGCATTGGACGTGGGATTTCTAGTGCGCGACACTCCTTTTTCCCAACCACATTGCATGCCCTCTACTCTCCATGTACGCCGCAAAACGCAGTGTTTTGTGGTTTATGTAGGGATGCGTTTGCTATTTTTCTTGGCAAACCTTGCAGGCATCCATGCGCAGCTCCTGAGCCACAGCATTCTGCATCACATAGACAGCGGAACGTTGGCATATTATAATCTAACGCATCCAGACGACACAATCTTGCGCACAGTGCGCAGTGCAGTTGCCAAAGCACCACAACCGACGCGATCGCGAGAGAAAAAACTTCATTACAAATAAAGTAGACAACAGTATGCGGAATGCATCTAGTGGTATTTCGTGTCCTCTCTGTCGTACCGCAAACAAATGAAGTTGGCAAAACTTTCTGTGGTATTTGCACTATACTCTGTGGTTCGACGGCTCAGTTTTATGCATGACAGTCCGCAGTCCTCGCACCGATACACAGTTTCCAGCCGATGCCCAAAGGTTAGCGTGACGCGCGAGGACGACATCGAGTGCACCTGGATCTTTCCCACGCAGGGCAAACGAGTCTTGTAATCATCGTACACTTCGATGATCATGGCGGGCGTGCGTGTGCGATCAGCTGGCCAGTGTGTTGAAGGCGATCTATCACGCACACTCGTGCTTTTACGCAATAAATTCCCAAAATAGCCAATTTTACACAATTGCCCAAGATGAGGTGCGTTTGCGCTAGGACTCCATATCGGGGCGCAGCGCCATGTGGTACATTTCGGTCGAGAGCTGATGTGCTGGCGATGATTCGCCAAGCCGGGGTTGCTGGGCCATGGAGAACGCCATGGACGCCGCGGCCGGAAATTGGTGTCTTGACATGATCAGTCTCGGTGTCCTAATAAAATCCTGTACATCCCATGCTTCGTCGGGCACGTATTTGGCTCCCCACACATGGACACGACCACTGTGCGATATTGCACCGCAGTTTTTGACACCACATGAAATTGACACGACAGGGTCGTCGGCGTAGCCAAAATCCGTCAACATCCCGCTGTACATGGGGTTGTTGTCCAATTCTTCGATGCGCATCGGATGTCGGGATGTCAATGGCCGCATAGTGTGTGGGGCACTTGTTTGCCACCCCAGTCCGAGCTCTCCGTGTTCTCCCGAGCCGCACGACCAGATGTGCCCCTGTGTACTTAACATCAGTGTGAAAGTGCTACCACAGCACACACTCTGGAATGTAGTGTCGTCAAAGGGAACTTCGTTCGAACGAACGCGAACTGGCGTTTCATGGTAGTGGTAAGTTACTGTGGTGGAGTTTGGATCCTTTTCCGTGTCGGAGTGTATGATACCCCACTGCCATACTACCCCATCGTGGCTGAGGGCATTGCTGTGGTTATCACCGGCCGAGACGGCAATGATCCGACGGTGATCCCAGGCGGTGGAGTCTATTTTTTCTGGATGAGATCGGTCAGTGACCTCGTCGTCGTTAACCCCAAGGGCGCCATAGTTGTTTCTGCCCCATCCGTACACACTGCCATCGGCACACACAGTCAAGATGTGCGCCTGTCCAATGGAGAGACTGACAACATCTATGCCTTGGAAGAGTTCTCGTGGCACGCGTGCAAATGTTTGCAACGGGTTATCTGGGTGCACTAGATTTCTTGCAAGACTATCATCTCCTACACACCACAGATTCCCACTCTCTGTCACAACAAAGAAGGAGCGGGCTGAAGACGCCCCCAGCGCCGGCGTTTCGCCGTGAAAATGTTCGCGACCGCGACGAACAGGGTTGGAGGAATAGATTTCTCCGACACGCACTTGTTGCTCCTCTCCCGGCACTTGTTGTTGCTCCTCTCCCGGCACTTGTTGTTGTTCCTCTGCCGGCACTTGTTGTTGTTCCTCTGCCGGCACTTGTTGTGGTTGCTCTGCCGGCACTTCTTGCTGCTCCTGCTCCTCGTGTGCTTGAGCGTCGTCTGACCGGCCATCATACCATGACCCGGACTCCGAGTACGATGAAGATTCAGAGGCAGAATCGGCGGCGCTCACAGCCGGCATTACAAACAATGTGCCCTGCTGACTGCCATAATTATCACCCCACGTGAAAACTGCTGCGTGCAGCCCTTGGCTGATTACACACACATTCTCGATTTTGCTACCAATGTTGGCGGAAATGTGCCTGAAACGTTCGTGTCGCAGTACGGGTGTGCTAACCGCTCTCGGTGTGCGCCTGTCCTGCAGATCGCCCTCCGCGTGCAGTCGCACACGACCAAACGAAAACAATTTATAATCCGCAACGAAAAATACATTTTTGTGATTGAGAGCAAGCGCCCCCATGTTCACCAACGGTATTTTCACGTGGGATGGTATATATAGGCCAGTGTGGGGAAGCAGGCACGATCCCCGCGGGTTTCCATGCACGCTCGTGAGCGGTGGTGAATTGTGCGTGTAGGATCCAGAAACATGACTCTTTGCATGGGAGGTACGTCGTCGACGCTCATGGTGACGGAAGACGGAGACATGTCAGTCTTTGGTGTCAATATGTGTGGCGAGCTCGGTCTGGGACATGTGTCTTCCGTGTATAATCCCACGCTGCTCGACAAGCACGCTTTTGGTGGCGACGACGTCGTGATGGCATCGGCGGCTTCGTTTTATTCCGCCTGCGTCACCAGCACTGGCACCTTGTACATGTGGGGTATCGGCGCGACAGTGACAATTCCTTCTGCACGACAAAATATTCCAACACAAGTATTTGCACACACCCCCGTACTCATGGTGGCGTGCGGGTGGGATTTTACGATGCTCTTGACGCGGACAAAACATATTTGGACTTGCGGCAGTGCACAACACGGACAGTTAGGACACATGGATCGTGTATACAGGTCCGAATTCACACAGATTGACCATGAGCTTTTTGGGAACGGGGCTACTGTGACCATGATTGCGGTCGGATATTGGTACAGTATGGCGCTCACGCATGCGGAAGGGGCAGACACGCTGTGGACTTGGGGTAAAAACCGTCACGGGGAACTCGGACACGGGGACGATACAAACGATCGATTGGTTCCAGTTGCAATACCAGCAGACACATTCGATGGCGTTCCCGTGGTGTCCATGCACGGAGGCCTTCAACATACCTTGGTGGTAACGGCAGACGGCTCTCTGTGGGGGTCCGGTGACGATTCTCGTGGAGCCCTGAGCCTGCACGCGCATTACACGCCAGCGGACGGGGATGCTAATGTGTACACTATGCAAAAGGTGGTTGGGCCAGACTTTGCAGACGGGCACGGCGTACTGACGGCCGCAAATGGCCAGGCGGTTTCGATAGTGCTCGCCAAAAACAACACAGTGTGGGTTTGCGGCAGTGGCACTCATATTTTTGGAACAGGTACTGCACCGGACTGCACGCGGTCACTTACTTTAATCGATCCTGTGGTCTTTGGCAACAAGAAAATAATAGTCGTGGCCGCAGGGTCCTATCGTTGTGGTGTAGTTACTGAGGACGGCGATGTGTGGTTGTGGAACGGATCTTCGGGCCTGATGTTCGCTCCCGTACTACACGCACGCATTGGCCGCTGGCACAACCTGCTACGAGATCATGCCCTTGCATTTGCGATGATGGCGGTGCCACGTTTAGATTCCACTGCCTCTGGTGCTGCGAGGGATTTCCCTGCTGATCTCCTGGAATGGATGTTTAATAACATGCATTTTCAGCCACACCCGGACACTCCGCATGCCTTGCAGAATCTGATGGGACGACGACCTGTGCGCAGCGTGGCCGCATTGGACCTCGAAGCTCCTGAAGTGCTAGATGAAGAACATGAAGAGTAGTTGTACTAGTGAGCAGTGGGTGCGTGCTTGGGGAAGTTCCGCATGCAAGCGCAGCGGGTGAATATATGTGAGCATTTCCCTATATAAATGGACATCGAGAAGCACGCGCAATCCCCTCTATTTTTCCTGCGAATTCTCTGTTGTCGGCCGAAGAGGATGACTTTGTGCATGGGATATTCATCAATGTTCATGGTCACGGAAGATGGGGACTTGTCTGTCTATGGCAGCAATTACTTTGGCCAATTAGGGATAGACGGCACAGATAAGGTGGAGCATCCCACGCTGATTGACAAGCGCGCGTTTGGCGGGTGCGACGTCGTGATGGTGTCAGCCGGACTGCTACATTCCGCTTGCGTAACCAGCACTGGCAAATTGTGGATGTGGGGGAGGGGCTTATTTCGTGAGCAGCTCGCACCAACCCAATCCCGCGTTCCAATGCAAGTATTTCCACTATCACCTGTTCTCATGGTGGCGTGCGGGGACGCTTTCACGATGATCTTGACACGGGCCAAAGAGATTTGGACTTGTGGAGAGGGAGACCACGGACAGTTGGGGCACAACGATACAGGCTCCAGGACCGAGTTCACACTCATTGACCAAGAACGTTTCGGGGACGGAGCTACTGTGAAAATGATTGCTGTCGGGTATCTCCACAGCATGGCAATCACACAGACGGCAGCAGGTGACGATACCCTGTGGACTTGGGGCAAAAATCATACAGGAGAACTTGGACGCGGCAACATTAGTGGAGGTCAGCTGGTGCCAGTAGCGATACCCGCAACAACATTTGGCGGAACATACCCGGTGTCGATGGACGGAGGGGGGCATCATACCTTGGTTGTGACAGCAGACGGCTCATTATGGAGTTGTGGAGGAAACCATTGTGGACAGTTGGGATTGCATCGCGATATGTTGGAAGCGCTGGCGCTGTCTCCTGTGACCACACTACAGAGAGTGGTAGGACCCGATTTTGCAGACGGCCGCGGTGTACTTATGACAGCATGTGGCAGCCATCACTCGGTAGTGCTCTGCAAGAACCAAACCGTATGGGTTTGTGGGCTTTGTACAACACTTTTGGGCAGAACTACTCGCGAGGAGTACACGTGGGCACTGACTTTAATCGATCCGGCGCTCTTTGCACACAAGGCAATATTGTTAGTGGCAGCGGGTCCCCCTGGTTGCGGTGTAGTCACCGAGGACGGCGGCGTGTTCTTGTGGGGAGACGTTGTGCCGAACATGCACGCTCCGAAGCTTCACGCACGCATTGGCCGCTGGCACGACCTGCGAGAAGAAGACACCCTTGCTTTTGTGATGATGCAGGATGCACGTTTGGGTGCCTCGGCGTCTGTTGTTGCGAGGAGTCTCGATGACGACCTGCTGCGATGGATGTTTTGTAACATGCATTTCCGTCCACGCGCAGACACTCCGCGTGGCTTGCACAATCTGATGGGACGACGACCTGTGCGCCGCGTCGCCGCATTGGACCTCGAAGCTCCTGTGGTGCTAGACGACGACGATGAAGAGTAGTGGTAAAAGCACATAACGAACAAAGCGCAAACTGGGACATTGATTATTCAGGGAGAGGCGTTGCATTGTCTGGGCCTATATAAATAAGGGAACCAGACACGAATGTCTCAGATCACTAGCTTACCATAAAACATATCTTGCTCGTTTGGAATGCAGAACGGGGGGCGTACTGTGCTTGCCCCAACGTGTGACTGCACTCGGTGCGAATCTTTGGCAGAATACGGAGGGGTGTTGTCGCACAACTTTCCTGCTGTCCCTCTTCAACCACACCTTTTCAATAATGAAGCTGTTCGGGGATTTTTCCAACGCCGTCCTGGCCAACCTTTACCCTCTCCTTTTGCAACGTCGGTGTATACACAGCCTGGCACTGCGCCAAGACCTGTGCACGCGCAACACCAACAGCAAGCACTTGCAGACTATTATGCGCAAGGGCATATGCAGCACACAACACCGTCGAGTGGCAGTTTCGCCATGCCCATGACGCCACACCCGCATGCCCTACAATATGACGGCGGATTGCCCGCATATCAATACGACGGCAGTTATGGTGGACTGCCCTTGTTTGAAGACGCAGGGTTTCCGGAATATGGCATTGCACCGCATGTTGCTTCTTTACCTCCCGTAATGTATGCTTCGCCACCACCCGTAATGTATGCTTCGCCACCACCCGTAATGTATGCTTCGCCACCACCCGTAATGTATGCTTCGCCACCACGGTCATTGCGGTCGATGACGAGTGCATTCGACTCGCCACCCGGTGCTTCGTCGTCGCAGCAAATTCCGACCATGAGTATTGCAGAACGTCACTATGAAGCGAAGCGCAGAAACAACCACGCCGACGAAATGCGAGACGGTGACGACGAGCTTGAGCGGCAAGTGCATATGACGAGACTGCGTGAGGTAGCCCGACAGTCGTTGGATCTTCCAGGTGCAGCTGAGGGTTTGCAAACGCCTCGCCGTGCGCCTCGATACGACGGCAAGAAGAGGGATCGCGGGTGAATTCAGCAGGGGTATAGCCCACATGTAAGAGCAGGGTCCACCCAACTGATAGAACTTGTTGAAATTTTATCGCAATCGTTAGCGTGAACTCTTCGTATTTATGAAACACCGTATGTTTGCGCAGGGACCACTTGAAATTAATACTTACACTATATAAATAGACTAATGCACATTGTGTTGATGGGTACATGTCTACACAGTGCAACTTGTCCCCAACGTCATTTTCGTGCTGTGTGTGTCTAGAAGACAACAAATATAACGAAGAAGACGATCCACAAACGTATAAAGATTACTTGCAATGGGTCAAAAAACACCGGACAAATTATATACAGAGTCCGATTGCCCTTCACATCTGTGCGAAGCATCACAAGTGCTCGCCAGAGCTGTATGATTCGGTCCGACAGCAAGCGATCGAAAAAAGAGGTCTCGACACGTACCCGATAGCGTGTCCTGTCTTGGGGTGTGCGGAAAGATTGATACAAAATCCAACATCGCATAAATTGTGGGGCTTTCTAGTGGAAATATGTAAGAATGGTCATTTAATCGATTTTGACTGCTACCACAAGACGATGTTAAATCGAATCACATCCTGCCCACTGTGCCGCGAACCTATACGTCTTGAATCCGTGCATTGTATCCCAACTGTCCCCATTATTTCACCACACATATTACCTGGGTGTCGAGCCCTCGATGCTATGGGGGCTTTCCTCGACCTGGCGTTGGTGGAGGAAGAGGCACGTGGCACGGGGATTTCAAAGGACCCTTTGAATGAGGATGAGTCGATGCTGTGGCTGGTTCCAAGAGAATACGTGTCGTATGAAGATTTCCCATCGATGATACGGGAAATTTTCATCGATACACGACACAATTCACCTTTGCCTGGCATGCGTGAGAAAGTTGCACTTGTTTTCATTTTAGCACAAAACACCGACGACTACATGATATTGGTGGAACTGGTGGCAAGTTTTTTGGAGGACTGGGAATTGGTGAAGGGTGTGATTGATGTTGTTATACCATGCGGACAACTGGCCTTCTACAAGATCAAAAAAAAACTTGTGCAAACACTAATTGCGATTCAATGCATGATTCTTCCGAATAATAAGCTGCACGAAAATGTGGTCCAGAAAATGCAACTCGTCTTAACTATTCTCAGGTCTGCCGACAACTTTGTTGGGCGAAAGTGGTTGTCTATTCATACCGAGGAACAGGATACACACGTGTACACATCTGTCATAGATGAAGTTGTGCCAGATGTCCCCGCGCTCCCCGACGTGGCGAATTCAAGCGGACCCATAGCAGGACTGCCACTACCGCCAGACTAATCACTCGAGTTATATTGTAAGCACAAGCTGAAGAACGCACGGTAACAGACGATCAATTATTTATTATTGCACAATAGAGTATTGCAGAACGTCACTATGAAGCGAAGCGCAGAAACAACCACGCCGACGAAATGCGAGACGGTGACGACGAGCTTGAGCGGCAAGTGCATATGACGAGACTGCGTGAGGTAGCCCGACAGTCGTTGGATCTTCCAGGTGCAGCTGAGGGTTTGCAAACGCCTCGCCGTGCGCCTCGATACGACGGCAAGAAGAGGGATCGCGGGTGAATTCGGCACAATCATTTCATGCATCTGCGATGCCGTAAACGTTTTACATTATTAAGGGGTTCCAATACTGCATACCGCTGCCCTGTGATGTCCGAGTCATCACATCATATATGTATATAAGCGGCCTGCCGTGGAGTACAAACACCCGCATGGCCATCGCGCTGGGTAGGTATAGCACCGTCGTTGTGACTGAGGATGGCGACATATTCTCCTGTGGGGACAACTCGCGCGGGCAACTCGGGCTGGGTCACTACGTGGGCCAACAGAAGCCGGTGCTTGTCAACGATACAGAGAATGTATTCAAGGGCGAAGATGCTGTCATGGTGGCCGCTGGTCGTGTGCACGCTGCGTGTGTGACAAGCGACGGTTGTGCGTGGATCTGGGGGAACGAGTGTGCGAGCACACACACTGCTGATAACGGTTTCCAGACAACCGCGAATGCACTGCGTCCTCGCCTCATTTACACACCCGCGGGCGTGGGTCGCACCGCGGCTGTAATGATGGCGTGTGGACATAATTTCTCTCTTCTGTTGACAGAGACAGGTGAAGTGTGGGGTATGGGTGACGATGAAAATGGGTGTCTGGGGCGAGGGCCAGACGATGATGTGACCAACCAGTCGATCATGGCACGGATTAACCCGGTATACTTGGGTGGAGTGGACAGTGAGAGGAGACCACTTGTTCACATTGGTATGATAGGAGTCGGCGACTATCACAGTTTAGCTGTGGAAAGTAATGGCGGGCGTTTATGGACATGGGGTAGAAACTCGGCAGGGCAATTGGGTCACGGCAACCATGGATGCACGACGAATCGCTATTTGCCGACGGAAATCAACAAACACACTTTCGACGTGACCACAGGACAAACTGTGACAGCCGACCCTGTAGTTTTTGTTGACGGAAGCGCAGCGACAACCATGGTTGTCACGGCGAGTGGTGCAGTGTGGGGGTGTGGAGACAACCAGACGGGCGAACTGGGACTCGGGGAACGGAGGAGATATGATACTATGCAGCGTGTTGCTGGGCACGAAACTCTGGGAGCAGGAGGCGCGCGCACCGTGAGCTGTGGTCCCAAGCACGCTTTGGTCGTCACGCATACCAACAATGTCTGGAGCTGTGGACGTGGCATTGATCCGCTACTCGGTACAGGTATGCATCAGCAGGACAGTCTTGTGTTGACACCTCTGAACAGAGAGGACTTTGACGATGCGGATGTGGCGATTGCCGTCGCTGGTAGCACACATTCGGCGGCTGTGACCACGTCGGGACGCATGTACTCATGGGGACTCTCGTCGCCGCACAGGGTGCATAATGGCATGGGACTCGATTGCACGCAAAATCAGTGGACGCCCTGTGCGATCGCGTCTTGCGAGATGCGACGGGAGCGCGTCGGCCGATGGCATGCGACGAGGGATGCTACGATCATTGCATTTCTCTTGGGTCAGCATAATCGCCTGGGCATTCTCGCGAGCAACCGGGGTCTGTGCGAGGGGACGCTCACAATAATTCTGGAGAATCTCAGGTTCAAATGTCGAGAGGGCACTTCCAAAGGGCTGGCGCGCTTGATGGGCTTCAGTGCTTCGTAACACATACACACGCATGTCACAGACAAACCGATGTTGAACCGCATTTGTGGCATTGCCGTCATATATTTGATTCCATACAGACATACAAACATGCGTAGAATGCAACAGACAACTTCGATTGCCCTACACACACACACTACCAGGGATAATACTCATCCAGAACCATAATGGTGCCATTCGGCCGCAAAACCAGGAATTTCTCATAGATTGGGTCGCCACGCCAGTCGCCAGCACGAAACTGTCCTCTCTCGCCCAGAAAAGGCTCGAAACGACCCCACGTTTCCTCGTGCGTACCCTCGACGTAACTGATATAATCTACACTCCACTTGTAGTGCATCAGCACGCGATCCTGTACTTCCGTGGGTAACTTTTTCCAGTCTAGCATGTCGCACTGACTACAAGGGCGTCCGCGGCGGCGGGGGACAGTGTGGTGGTGCTGTGCTGGCAAAATCCACATGGCGCACCCATCATGGCATTGATCGCATAAATACCGTTGCAAGGTTCACGTGCACCCAAACTGGATCTCGAAGCGCGTGCGAATCTAATAAATACACATTTGCTGCATTACCGGAGTCGGGTGATGTTTGTATTTATGCACGGTTTAATGCATTTTTCCCGAATAACGTTGCAAAACTAAGCTCCTGTGATTATATAAATGCCTGCAAGTTCGGGTCAATGCATCGGCACGTCTTGCATAGATGGTGTCACACAACAACACCTTTACATTATGCGAAGCTGCCAGCCGCTGAGGGTGTCAGCACCGACGTGTCAGCACCGAAGTGTACTATATAAATTACCCTTGGACACACAGCACTTTCCCAAACAATTTATAGTCTGCAACGAAAAATACATTTTTGTGATTGATTCCAAACGCCCCCATGTTGACCAATGGTGTATGTATTTGCCGTTGGGTGGCATATATAGGCCAGTGTGCGGAAGCACACACGATCCCCGCGGGTTTTCATACACGCTCGTGAGCGGTGGTGAATTGTTCGTCTTTGCTCCAGAAACATGCCTCTTTGTGCATGGGAGGCACGTCGTCGACGCAACACGACACTAGCATAATTCCGCACATGAATGTTGCGTGGTTGATGTTTGTGTCTTTTATTTTGGAAAGTATATACGTTTGCGTCGGGTAATCTGTGCGGTGAATCAAAATGAAGAAAAACAGCCATCTTTTATTCTTGTGGATTGTGTTTGTTGTGGCATTCTTCATTTTCAACATATTGCACAATCGCCCCTGTTCATCTCACATGAAATCGTCCAAGTCGCCAGACGTATTGTTGGAGTCGATGCCACAATTTAATACCAGCACAATGCCACCTGAGCCCCTCCATATGGACGTTCCCAAAAAGATACATCGATACTCGATAGATAACGACCTGCTCCTTCATAGCGATTGGTGTAAGAAAATGATTCCCCAGGCACGTAGCCAACTATTCATCACACCCGTGGAGGGATTTGGCAACCGAATCCGTGCGATTGTGGCATCGCACTATATCGCGTTTCTAACTGGCAGAGAGCTCAACATTATGTGGCCTGAAATGAGCGAGTTCATACAAGAGATGCAAATTCCATCATGCGTCAGGTGGGTCTCGCACACTCCAACACCACCACGCACATGCACCGTCTTGGATTGTCACACAGACACAGCAAAGTGTATTGCATTGTTCACCACACAAAGTCTGCAAGAAATATTTCCAGAGTCCGAACCTTGCATTCATTGGGTCAGTTACACAGCATGGGAACTGTATCTTCTGGATAACCCATCGACATATGGCGCTCTTCTTTCCGTGACGCAAAAAATTCCCGTATCCGTTATTTTGAGATCGTTCACGGATGCCCTAAATGACAAGGTCTGGGACACGTACAGACACATACGACCTCGCCTGTCGACCTCGCCGGATTCGCGTCGTCATGTAATTTTGACGCTACATCTCCGCACCGGTGCAGATCGCTTTGACGGCGGAACGATAAAGAATCTCTACTTACCGCAACTCAGATGCGCTGCTGTGCTGCAAGATCGTTTAGCGCAGCGCAACATGTCTTCGAGTATTTTCATAGAGTCTGATAGTACCACAGTGAAATCGATTGCTGCTTCCATGGCATCGCTGTCGAGTGTATTTTTCCTTGACGAGCACGCTGAACGGGCAGACTTGCGACTTGTCATAGTTCTTTGGCTGCTTCTTGGCGACGGAGATGTGTTTCTCGGGTCGCATCGCTCGTCGTTATCGCAAACAGCGGCACAACGCACTGGAGTCACGCTATTTCAACTGCCTCACCGGACATCGTTCGCAGACACTACGCCGAATGCCACGCCAAAGTCACTGCAATGCCTCAACAGCGCACTCGAGTCCACCAAAACACACGATGCCATTTTTATATTGATCCCAGCAGAATGTTCTGAAATATACCCTGCATGTCCTGCATTAAGTGTGTTGGACGCTATTACGTGCAATTGACGCGGGTGCCGAAAACAATCGAGACCCAACGGATACAGCTTGTAGAAATTTTATTACAATCGTTACCGTCAACACCACGTGTCCAGGAAACTCCGTATGTGTACAATACTCACGCGATGCGACAATTTCTATTAATGTACAATACATGAAATGACGCACAGCGTACATATAAACATGCACTCGTGCCTTGACCGGCACGACAGCATGAATCCACAAAGTGCAGCGCAGAATCCAGTCGTATCCACGCAACAGACC